>Ga0206679_10000632_pt1 | contig 29393 bp, 30 predicted proteins | sample M110012015metaG_FD_155464 | JGI IMG/M metagenome (GOLD analysis project Ga0206679, IMG submission 155464) | Ammonia-oxidizing marine archaeal communities from Monterey Bay, California, United States - M1 100m 12015 | ecosystem: Environmental > Aquatic > Marine > Intertidal zone | place: USA... | reverse complement strand
CCAAAAGGCTCAAATACCCCATATGGAGAGGTGTCTGCAGTATTGGGAGCATCTGGAAGTAACGATGCAGAAATGTTATCTATACTATACAACCATGGTATAGAGCCTGAGTTTCCACAAGAAGTAATTGATGAGGCTGAATATGTCAAAATTGAATTGGATGAGGGCGAGATAAAAAAGAGACGAGATTTTAGAGGCGTTCTCACATTTACGATTGACCCCTTGGATGCCAAAGATTTTGATGACGCCATTTCTATTGAAAGATTAAAAAATGGAAACCTGGAGATTGGTGTCCATATCGCAGATGTAAGTCACTATGTCAAACCTGATAGCCCTATGGATAAGGAGGCAGTCAAGAGGTCGAACTCAGTATATTTAGTTGACAGAGTAATTCCTATGCTTCCCGAACAATTATCTAACGTAGCTTGCTCATTAAGACCCAATGAAGATAAATATTGCTTTTCTGCGGTATTTGAAATGGATGAAAGCGGAAAGGTATATAAGGAATGGTTTGGAAAAGGAGCAATACATTCAAATAGAAGATTTACATATGAAGAGGCGCAAGAAATTATTTTAGGAGGAGAGGGAGACTATACATCAGAACTAAAACTTCTAGATAAAATCGCTAAGATCATGCGCAAGCGCAGATTGAAAAATGGTGCCTTAAGTATTGAATCAGAGGAAATGAGATTTAGGCTTGGAGAAAATGGTTTTCCAGAAGAAATTTTGATTAAAACTTCAAAAGATGCTCATAAATTGGTTGAAGAATTTATGCTTTTGGCGAATCGTCATGTGGCTATGTTTTTGGGTAAAACTTCTGAAAACGAGCAAAAATCAACATGTATTTATCGTGTTCACGACACGCCCGACCCAGCTAGACTTGATATTTTTTCTGTTTTCATCAATAAATTCGGATACAGTGTCGATCTAACTCAGCCTGAAAGCATTTCTAAAAACATCAATAAGCTTTTGAGTGATATAAGATTAAAAAATGAGTATTCGATGATCCAATCGATGGCAATTCGTTCGATGGCAAAGGCAACATATGAAGTGGAAAATATTGGTCATTATGGTCTAGCTTTTCCATATTACACACATTTCACCTCACCAATAAGACGTTATGCAGATTTAATTATACACCGCATGCTTGAAGATAAATTGAGAAAATCAGGTTATAAATTTGATAAAGGTCTTGAGCAAGTTTGTAAGCATATATCAAGTAACGAGAAAAAAGCATCTGAAGCTGAACGAGAATCTACGAAATATTTTCACACCTTATTTGTTCAAGAATTTATAGGTGAAGAATTTGAAGGAGTGATTTCTGGAATTGCGGACCATGGAATGTACGTGCGTATGGATGAAAACCATTGCGAGGGCATGGTGCCAATGAATGCTATTCCAGGTGACCGTTTTCATTTTGACCAAGATGCATTTAGAATTATCGGTTCAAGAACTAAAAAGGAATATAATTTTGGAGATCGTGTAAAAGTTAGGATATACGAAGTGAGTCCACGTAAAAGACAAGTGGATTTGGAATTAATTGAAGAATAAAATGGCTTTGATCAAATCTTGTAGAGGAAACACTCCATTATTTGGAGACAATTGTTGGTTGGCAGAAAATGCCACTGTAGTTGGTGATGTAAATATGGGAAAGGATTGTTCCGTATGGTTTAATGCGGTAATTCGTGGTGATGTAAATGCCATACAAATAGGAGACAAGGTCAATGTGCAAGATGGAGCAGTGATTCACTGTACTTTTGAAAAAACAAAGGTAAACATTGGCAATAACGTATCCATTGGTCATAATGCCCTAGTTCATGGGTGTGAAATAGGTGATGATGTCCTGGTTGGAATGGGTTCTATTATAATGGATAATTGTATTGTTGAATCCAACTGTATAATTGCGGCTGGTGCAGTTCTTCTAGAAGGAACAAGAGTGGAGTCTTGGAGCATTTATGCCGGTGTTCCCGCAAAGAAAGTAAAAACCCTTTCTCCTGAATTATTTGATGGAGAGGTGAGGCGAATTGCTAATAATTATGTTAAATATTCATCTTGGTATAAATAGGTGACTTATTCAAGAGTGACAAATCAAAAAAAGGCGACAGGGTTAAATTACCTTATTTAACAACAAATGTTTTATAGGTAGAAGTCCCGTTTTCGTAATAGATTTTTAGCAAGTATGAACCACAATTCAGATTTGATGTATTTATGGAGGTTATTTCTGAGGTTATTTCTCCAGTAATATGTTTTTTCCCTAAAAAGTCAGTAATGCTGTATCGATCAAATAAATTAGATTTTGTTGTTAAAAAAGCAATTTCTTTTACTGGGTTTGGGTAAATAGAGAAGCTATCTTGCAAAGATTCACTTATGCCAATAGTTAGGTTTCGCAAAGATGAGTTTTCTTCTCCTCCAAAATCTGCATCACTAATCGTATAAATTGTATTTCCTGTGTTGTCATCTAGGCTAAGAGAACCGTCAGTCCCGCCCCATTGTGATGCCCCAATACCGTCGCCATAATAATCATAAATACTAAAGGTGTAGCATTCGAGTGAGAGCAATGGTACGTTCCAATTATATTGAGTATTGTTTGCTATGGGAGAAGTCGGATCCGCAGGAGGGGGAAAGTTTCCTGTTCCAAAATTTCCCGCGACCTCTTCGTTCCCTTCGGACCAGATTACCGAACCTGAGCTATTTGTAATCTCCAAGTAGCTTTCATCTGCATAATCATCAGAGAGAAAAGAAACAGTTATATAACTAGAGGTTTCAGGTATTGCATCAATGGTCAATGATGTACTGGCCATATTATTATTAGCGTTTTCATCTGTATTGGCATTTGGGTTTTCTACCTCAACATTAAGGATGTGAGTTCCTGTTGTAAGGGTCACCTGGGGAAGCGTCACCACTTCAGATTGAGCTTGAACTAGGGCACCTGTCCAATTATAAGTTGAAGAGGCACCACCATCAATATCGTATGAAACATCTGCAGATACTAGTGTTTCAGTTCCTAGATTTGTAAGGGTAAAGCTTGGAGTGAAATAGGTGCCGCATACTTCAGTTTGAATAAGAGCAGCATTTGAAGCTCCAGCATCATATTGCGCAGAGCTTACTCCTGGAGGGTCTAGTCGTATGATTTCATGCGTATTTGGGTTCGTGTTAGACCACGAAGTCCCATTTGTGGCCAGATAGATTTCTTTATTTGGTCCAACGCAAATATCCCTAAGTCGACCAAATTCATTTGTCAAATAATGTTGTTCTCCGAGAACAGATTCACCATCTGCACTTAGTTCCAGTGCTATTATTTTTTTATCCTTCAACACAGTCATTAGCATTCTGTTGTGAAATTCAGGAAACCCAGCATTATCATAAAATAAAATATCAGAAGGAGCAACTGTTGGTGTCCAAACAGCTAAGGGCTCTTTAACATTATTTGCCGTACAAAAGGTCATCTCTCCAGATAAATCACAAAAGCCCTCTACATTTGGCCAGCCATAATTCCTGTTTATTTCCAAGACTTGAAATTCATCATCAGTAGTAGCGCCATGTTCGGAAAGGTAAATTTTTCCCATCGGTCCAGCAGCGATACCTTGCGCATTTCTATGACCAAAAGAATAAACATAGCTATTAGGGTCAGGATTGTCTGAAGGAATAGTTCCATCTAAATTCATGCGAAGTATTTTACCACTTAAAGATTGCAAATCTTGAGAGCTAGGAGGGTTCTGTGCATCTCCAGTTGAGGCAATCATTGTCATATCAGGAAGAATAAACAATCGACAACCTATATGTGTCGTATTTCCTTGAATATCATCAATCAGAACCGTTTCATTAATAAGGTTAGAACCATCATATTCGAATTTCACTATTCTTTCAGTGGTGCCAGCAGTTCCATTATAGGTATAAGCTAAAAATACTTCTGGAGTATTACTGAAGTCCGGATGTAATGCCATTCCAAGCATTCCAGATTCCGCCGTTTGATAAACTTGACCTGTTAAGTCTAGTATTTCATCTTTTACACCCGTAACCGGATCAATCCGACTTACGATTCCCTTTCTTTCTGTTGTCCATATTTTATCATCTGGCCCGTAAATGATTTCCCATGGAATATCTAAATTGGAAATAAGCGTTTGAACACCAACTGTTGTTGTTCCAATGTTAATGGAGCTTTGGGCTTCAATAAAAAATAAATTCAATGTGAAAAGGGCAAGACTTATATATTTCATGCGAATAAAGTTAAAACATATTTATTGGATATTTTAATTACATACACCATCCTTAGTCCTTTTTAGGTATTTTAGCTGAAAAATATACCTGATGAAATACCAAAGAATAAAGTCTGATTTATATATCAATAACAGGAAAAACTTTACTTCAAGTATGGAGGCAAACACACTGGCTGTTTTTAATTCAAATGACATATTTCCTATAAGTGCAGACAGCACAATGCCATTTCAGCAGCACAGAGATATCTTACACTTGTCTGGTGTAGATCAAGAAGAATCAATACTCGTTTTATTTCCTAATTCTTCTAATCCCAAACACAAAGAGGTATTGTTTTTAAAGGAAACCAGCGAGCTTATCGCTATATGGGAAGGAGAGAAGCTAGACAAGAAAAATGCTTTTGAAGTTTCGGGGATTCAAACCGTATATTGGTTGCAGGATTTTCCTGTAATTTTTAAGCAGATGATGGCGGAATCGGAGGGTATTTATTTAAATACCAACGAGCATTTAAGAGCAAATACTGAGGTAGAAACAAGAGAAGATCGATTTATAAAAAAGGTGAAAATGGATTATCCCGCGCATAAAGTCCATAAATCAGCTCCGATAATGCATAAAATTAGATCAATTAAAGATCCGATTGAAATTGAATTGATGCAAAAGGCATGCAACATAACTAAGTCTGGGGTTAATAGGTTGCTGAAATTTATTAAGCCAGGTGTTTGGGAGCATCATATTGAGGCAGAGCTTGTTCATGAATTTTTAATGAATTCTTCAAAGGGGTTTGCCTATACACCCATTGTCGCATCTGGAAAAAATGCATGTGTCTTGCATTATATTGAAAACAATAAGGAATGCTTAGATGGAGATGTAATCTTATTGGATGTTGGGGCAGAATATGCAAATTATGCCTCAGACCTTACTAGATGTATTCCTGTAAATGGACGTTTTACTGATCGTCAGAAGGAAGTATACAATGCTGTTTTACATGTAAAAAACGAGGCTGAAAAGCTTTTAGTTCCCGGGGTTATGATGAATGATTACCATAAACAGGTGGGTCATTTAATGGAAGAACAACTCGTTAATTTAAAATTGATTTCACTGGATGATATTAAAAATCAAAATCCAGATTGGCCCGCTTACAAAAAGTATTTTATGCATGGCACGTCTCATTTTATTGGCCTAGATACACATGATGTGGGTCTATGGAATACACCTATTGAGGCAGGAATGGTCTTTACTTGTGAACCAGGAATATATATTCCAGAAGAAGGATTGGGAATTAGGCTTGAAGATGATCTAGTTGTACAGCAAAATGGGGCGCCTCTTAATTTAATGTCTGAAATCCCGTTGGAAGTAGAAGAAATTGAGGATGCCATGAATTCTAAATAACCATCCTTGTTACATTATAAAGTTTCGGGTGAGGGTCCCGTATGTGTTTTTCTTCATGGATTTTTGGAATCCATCAGTATGTGGGAGTATCTTTCATTAGAAGAGCTTAATTGCAGAAAGGTCTTTATCGACCTTCCTGGACATGGAAAATCCAAATATAACATCAAAGGAAAGCCGAGTATCGACTCCATCGCTGATGAAGTGATCTCTATTTTGGATAAAGAAGGGATTGACCAGTTTCATATCCTAGGACACAGTATGGGGGGCTATGTTGCACTTTCAATAAAAGAGAAGAAATTAGGATGCCGTAAGGTAATTCTATTGAATTCTAATTATTGGTCAGACTCCATTTCTAAGCAAAATGATCGAGAGCGGGTGTCAAAAATCGCATACAAAGCCAAGGACTATTTTCTCAATGAGGCTATTCCCAATTTATTCACGGATAGAATAAAATACAAGCGGCAAATAGAGCATCTGATTTTGGAATCAAAACGGATGACCCCAGATGCTATTGCATTTTCTTCAATTGCAATGAAAAACAGGGAAGATAAAAGTAGTCTATTAAACGCAAAGGATTTTATTATCATTCATGGGGCGCTTGATTCTCTTTTAGATCAATCCCAATATAATCTTGAATTGATTAACCCAGCTCATTTTCACAATATCAGTAATGCCGGGCACATGAGCCATATTGAAAATCATGGCGAGGTAATTGAGGTATTAAAACTATATTTGAAAGAATAAAATTGTTATGGAACGTAAAGGAATTCTTCTTTTATTTATCTTTTTTAGTGCTCCATTTCTTTCTTATGATCAAAAAAATGAGATGAATAGCGATTCGGAAGAGCACATATATCAGCTTCCATTTGAAAAAGGAAAAACCGTTTTACTCATGCAGGGTTATAATGGTAAGTTTTCACATAAAAACAAATATGCGTTGGATTTTCGACTAAGAAAAGGCCGCAAAATATATGCTGCAAGAGGTGGCAAGGTAATTAAGGTAGTTCAGCACCATGATGAGGGGGGAGCGAATAAAAAGTATTTAAATAAAGGAAACCATGTCATAATCAATCATGGGGATGGAACGTATGCGGCTTATTGGCACCTGATGTTAAATGGTTCTCTTGTTAAAAGAGGGGATGTTGTAAAAACTGGAGAAGCGATAGCAAGGGCGGGAAGTACAGGTTATTCTTCAATGTCTCATTTACATTTTATGGTCTATCGATACGATAAAAAGGGTTATCGAAAAACCTTTCCAACTAAATTTTATACTTCAAAGGGAGAGATTCAATTAAAATCATATCGAAGGTACAAGCACCCATAGCAGATTAGTTATCTCTGTCTTCGAAATTTTCAAGCTTCTTATTTTTGATGCGCTGTACAATGAAGTATATCAAAAGAATGAATAGAATCGAAAACCCTATCCCATAAATAAGTAATATCATTTCAGGCATATTAAGCTAATTTAACAGCAGTTCCATAGGCCAAAATCTCAGAGGCTCCCTGCATCACCATTGTGGTAGTGAATCTAATGTTAACGATGGCATCGGCATTTAAGGCTTTGGCGTCATCAATCATACGCTCCATAGCTTGCTCGCGAGACTGGGCCTGTAGCTTGGTGTATTCACTGATTTCACCGCCCACAATATTTTTAAGGCCAGCAAAGATATCACGCCCAACATTTCTTGCCCGTACCGTACTTCCTCTTGCAATTCCCAAGATTTCTATTATTTCCCTTTTAGGAATGGTTTCAATAGTTGATAGTATCATTTTTTTATTTAATTAAGAGAGATGCCCTAAAAATGGGCATCTCTAAAGTTAATCATTAATCATTATCACCATTAATAAGCACAGGTGTTTTTCCATCTGTTAGAATCAGTTTGGCATTCGGAGACATTGAAATCTCTTTGAGAACTTCAAGACTTTTCCATTGAATGTTTCCTTCAGTGATACCTTCTTTGATAATCAATTGGGCATCTCGAATTCCAGCAGCTTCGATTCTTTTACGTTCCGCTTCTTTTTCTTCTCGTTGAAGGATGAATTTCATTTGTTGCGCTTCTTGTTCAGCCTGAAGTTTGGCTTCAATAGCTGAATACAAGCCTCTTGGAAGGGTGATACTTTTCATAAGCACAGCTTCAATAATAAAACCTCGGTCATCCAATAATTTGGACATTTGATTTTTTATTTCTTTCTCGATTTCACCTCTTTTACCTGAGTGCATATCTTTGGCATAAAAACGGGCACAAACATCTGCAGAAGCAGAGCGAAATGTACTTAAGATTAATGTTCGTTCATAACCCTTTCCGACAGTCGAAATGATTTCTGAAACCTTATTTTCTTCAATGTGATAAAGGATAGAAATTTCTGCCTGCACATTTAGCCCTTCTTTTGATGGAAGGTTGAGCTTTATTTCTCTGTTAATTGTTCTTATCGGAACACGAACAACACTACTTGTAAAAGGGTTGTAAAATAACAGGCCTTGAGTTTTGGTTTTGCCTTTTAATTTTCCGAATTTTTGCTTTATTCCCACATCGCCGGGTCTAATTACAGCACACGAACATAGGATTGCTGTCAAGCAGCTAAGTATTATTATTTTTTTCATTTTTATTTAATTTAAAGGTTTATTTTTTGTCGAATTAATTGGAATTTAATTTTTAGACAAATTCTGGAGGAGGCGTTTCTGTATATGGCGGTCTATCAATGGTCTTTACCGAAAGATCAAGGTCAGTAGCTGAAACAATATTAAAATCAAGATTAATGCGGAATAAATAGATGTTTTCATCATTTTGTTCATCTGTATCGTCTTCTAAAAAGGTAATAGCGTCTGAATCAGAGTGAAACTGACTAGCGGGAGTATGTGTTGATTTCAATATAACTCCAGCGAATAAAAAGATAATTATAAGTCGAGGTAATAGCATTTTATATAATAGGTCTTTCAACAAAAAACATACCATAAAAAAAGCCGAGACTTGCTCGGCTTTAATATTGTAAATGAAAAGTGCTTAGAATTTCATAGAAACACCACCATTAAAAATACTTCCTTGTCCAAAACCAACACCAAGATTGATTCCAATATTCTCTGTGAAGAATATACGGGCACCAACACCTACTCTAGCAGCAATATTCAATAAACTCATATCAATTGAGTCAGTTGTATAATTTGGATCATCTGTAGTCGATGTAAGTGTTCGGTTTTTCCAACCACCACCTGCGATAAAGTAAAAATCAACGGTCTCTGTTGAAACAAAATGGTAGTTCATAGTAGCCATGATTCCAATTTTAGGGGATCTAAGCTCATATGAATACATCATGCCATCTGAACCCATTGCATCTTCTGTCACATATGCATCACTGTAACAAACATCTATACCAACACCAAACTTTTCAGCGGCTAACCATTCTGCCCTGACACCTAAAGGACCAATCCCTCCAGATTGAACATTTGTTGCGTCAGCTGCGGAAACTAATGATTGAAAAGCTGATTTGTAAAGGTTTGGCATCCCATAATAAGCATCGACAAGAATAGTTCCTTGCTGTACCTGTGCCGAGGCAGAAAATGTTGTTCCTGCGACCATTGCGAATACGAATAATAATTTTTTCATTTTTTCTTAATTTAAGTTTATAATTACTCTTTACGAGATGTTTTAAATATAGTTACTTTTTTGGTACTATATAACGAGTTTCGACTTCTTCAAACTTCATGCCATCTTTAACATACTTTAAAAACCAAGTATTTATTTGATTAGATGCATGTTCAGCATTTTTTCTAATACCGTGATTGTCTCCATTATATTCAATGAATACGTGATTTATGTTATGTTCCAAAAACTTATTATGAAGCTCTCGAGGCTCTTCGATGGATACGGCTTCATCATTAGTCCCGTGTAAGAATAAAAATTTTGTTGATCTAGGAAGCTCATCGGCCCAAAATGCAGCGGATCTGTTTTCGAGTTGATTTTGTGAATCATTTTCGTAGTTTGGTATAAGAGCACTATATACATGCGACTCCATATCGGGACGGTTTCTTTTCATTGTGAAAAGGTTAGACATTCCCCCCACTACTGCAACTGCTTTTATTTGGGGATTATTTCTAGTAGCCATATATGACATCATACCTCCTCGGCTGATTCCGAACATGCCTATTTTTGAGGTGTCTGCACCTTCGATTTGCGATAACGCAGGAATTAAATTAAGGACATCGTTTACATCGGACCCACCAAATTCTTCTTTACCTTCACTGTTAGAGTTCCCTCTATAGTTTGAAGCAATTACAACAAAGCCTGCAGCTGCAATTTTCCCCATATACACTACAGCTGTTCCAACAAGTAGACTTCCCATATCTCTATTTCCGCCTCTATTATATATAATACACGGATAATTACCCTTTTCTTTTGGCTGGACGACAAAACCCGTGACCATTAGGCCATCACTGTCATAAACGAGTCTATCTATCTTAATTTGATCGACATATTCGAAGCCTGATCGCAATTTTCCTTTTTTGAGAATCTTTTTTCCAATAGGTGTGTTTTTATAGTCAATGGGGTCCATTTTAATAAGCTCTTCTTTTGCAAATTCTCCCCAATCCGCACGGGCGGTGCTTGGTTTTGTTTCATGAGTATGCTGGGCACCTATATTTACTTGGATTAATATAAAAACAATAATAAGTCTAAAATTCATAAGAATGTCTTTTTTTAATAGCAGCGTTAAATAACAAAAATGATTCTAATTACTTATTAACCCGACAGATAGCGCATAAATTTAAAAAAATAAAGTTAATGCAATTTGACACATTCATTAAAAACAGAAAAATTAGCTTATCTTTGTCCCGTGTTGCGGCAAACCCAATTGGTTTGTCAATGTTTAATCCGGTACTTTTAAGCTTGAATCTTTTTTGTGTCGCTAATAAATTAAAATGATGCAAAAACAGATTTCTTCATTCATCCATAGCCTCGAAAAAGGGGTTCGTGTTGTGAATCAAGTTTTTTGTTATACATCTTTAAATACGTCAGGATTATAATATGGGAAGGTCTCAAGAAACATTTAATAAAAAGCAACGCGAAAAAAATCGCAATCTCAAGAAAAAAGAAAAGCTCGAAAAAAAAGAGATGAGAAGACAATCTTCTGCAGGTGGAAGTGAAATTGATTGGGACAGTGCTCCCGTTAACAATACATTGACACAAGATGAGGAACGTCAGAAAGCGAAACATAGAAATCAGAATAAAGATTAATAACAACTAATACAAGTACAATGAAAAAAGGAGTAGTAAAATTCTTCAACAATGAAAAAGGATTCGGATTTATTAAAGATGACGAATCAAATGAAGATGTTTTTGTTCACAAAACAGGTTTAGTAGACAACATCAGAGAAGATGATCAAGTCGAATATGACGTGGAACAAGGACAAAGAGGCTTAAATGCCGTAAATGTGACTAAAGTTCAATAAACATAATTGAATCAGTTAAAAACCTCATGTTTTCATGGGGTTTTTTTATGTCAAACAATTTTTTTTAGCCAATTAAACCATTTAAATGGTGGGTATTTAAATGGCAGATCTATCCAGGTGGGAGTCTGCAAAATGGCTTTCGTATTGCTAAAGCATTTAAAGCCCTCATAACCGCGATAGGAACCCATTCCACTATGTCCAACACCACCAAAAGGGAGGTTGTTATTAACAATATGTAGAAGGCCATCGTTAATACAAGCGCCACCACTACTTGTTTTATTCATTACTTCTTTTGCTGTATTGTTTGGCCCGTAATAATAGAGGGCTAATGGTTTTTCATTCTGTTCGATGATGTCGAGTGCAGCAGAAAGCTCATTAAATGTTAGAACGGGTAAAATGGGTCCAAAAATCTCATCTTTCATCACGGCATCGTTTAACTCGACATCAACAATAATTGTTGGTTGAATATATCTATTTGCCTTATCGGTTTTCCCTCCAAACTTAATGGTTCCTTTAGATAGTAATTCACTTAATCTTTCAAAGGCCGCATCATTTATGATTTTAGGATAAAACTCACTTTGCATGGGATTTTTACCATATGCTTCTGCCCAGTGGCTATCAATTTTTGTAATAAGCTCATCTCTGACGTTTTGATGTACTAAAATATAATCAGGAGCGATACATGTTTGTCCGGCATTGATTGCTTTTGACCAAGCAATTCGCTTTGCAGCAATTTCAATGTTTGCATTTTCATCGACAATACATGGTGATTTACCACCCAATTCCAATACAACTGGGGTTAAAAATTCGGATGCCGCTTTCATAACAATTTTCCCTACTCGTGAGCTTCCCGTAAAAAAGATAAGATCGAATTTATTTTTTAACAATAAAGTCGTTTCTTCTTTATCTCCTTGTACGACACTGACATAATCCTCCTCAAAAACTTCAGAGATCATTTTCTCCATGAGTAGGGCTGTATTTGGTGCATCCGCAGATGGTTTTAATATGGCACAGCATCCCGAGGAGATGACTCCAACCAAGGGACAAAACACCAGTTGGAAAGGATAGTTCCATGGAGCAATGATAAGAGAGACTCCAAGAGGTTCGTGTTGAATTTTACTTCTTGAAGGCAAAAGATAGATCGGGGTAGATACACGTTGTACCTTTGTCCATTTTTTTAGGTTTTTCAGATGAAATTTAATTTCTGATTTAACCAGGCTTATTTCGGTAAGATAAGCCTCCTGAAAGGATTTGTTGAGATCTTTTTTTAAAGCGTCGGCTATTTCACTTTCGTAAGATTCAACAACGCTAAGGAGTTTTTTAAGTTTTTCTTTTCTAAATGAGACATCTTTGGTTGTATGACTTTTAAAAAAAGTTCTTTGTTTATTTAAGATTTGGTCAAGTCTATTCTCGGTGAGTAGGTTCATACCCAAATGTAACAAAAAGGACCCTTATTTTTTGTTTTTAGAGTCGATGATTATGGTTACTGGACCATCATTGATCAGACGCACTTTCATATCGGCTCCGAAAACCCCAGTTTTAACTTCGTTATCCAAAATAAGATTTAATTCTTTTACAAAACACCCATATAATGGGATTGCATGCTCGGGCCTTGAGGCTTTTATATAGCTTGGTCTATTCCCCTTTTTAGTGAAGGCATGTAAGGTAAATTGACTTACAACGAGCGCTTCACCATGAACCTCTTGAATAGACAAATTCATTTTCCCACTGGAATCATTAAATATACGCAGAGAGGAGCATTTTGCTGCGAGATAGTCTACGTCAGATTGATCATCATTGTCTTCGATTCCAATAAATATCAATAAGCCATGCCCTATTTGAGTGTGTATTTTTTCATTAATTAATACAGAAGCTTCACTAACACGTTGAATGACTACCTTCATTTAAACTCATTTCTACGATAAGGATCTCCTTTATCTTCGCTCATAAGCTGTAGATAGCTGATATATCGTGATTCATAAATCTCACCATTTTGCACCGCTGATTTGATGGCACAACTTGGCTCTTCGAGGTGCTGGCAATTGTGAAACTTACATCTTCCCAGTAGCTCTCTCATTTCGGGAAAATAATGAGCATAATGCTCTTTTTCAAGATCGACCAATCCAAATGCACGAATTCCAGGCGTATCAATGATATATCCACCACTAATTATAGCGTGCATTTCGGTAAAAGTTGTAGTGTGTTTACCTTGCTCATGCGCAGTAGAAATTTCGCCAACACGAAGCTTTAATTCAGGATCGAGTGTGTTAACAAGAGTCGTTTTTCCAACACCACTATTTCCTGAAATCATCACTTTTTGATTTTTAATTTCTTTTTTCAAAAAAGAAATCGATTGCTCCTTTTCGGCAACAATGCTGTGACAAGGATATCCGATTTCGGAATAAATCTTTTTTAAAGCCTTCAGTTGTTCTAATTCAGCTGTATTGTAGAGATCTGTTTTGTTAAATAGAATGGTCGTTGGGATTCTAAATGATTCTGCAGCCACAATAAATCGATCGATAAAAGCAATTTGTGTCACTGGAGATTTTAGGGTTGCAATCAAGTATACTCGATCAATATTTGCAGCAATAATCTGCATCTGTTTGCTCAGATTCGTCGATTTTCGAACCAAATAATTCTTTCTTTCTTCTATGGACTGAATGATATAATGATCCTCGTCTCCACTGTTTTTAATCATGAGTTGAACAAGGTCTCCTGCAGCAATTGGATTGGTGGTTTTAATTCCTTGTAGGCGAAGCTTGCCTTTTATGGTTGCATTCACAGTGAGGCCCGAATCCAAAAGGACTTTATACCATTTTCCAGTTGATTTGATAACTAAACCCTGCATGAGGCAAAAATAGTTTACTTCCTCTTCATTGAAAAGAAAACAAAGGAATAGTTGTATTTTTGAGCATGTCAAATCACCAGTTTGGACTTATTGGGAAGTCATTAGAGCATTCTTTTTCTGAGCAATTCTTTTCAGAATATTTCTCAATAAATAATTTGAATGAAACATACAGAAATTTAGAATTTAAACATATCGAGGCGTTAGAAAAATTCTTTAAAGATGAGGTTTATGAATATAAAGGTCTTAATGTAACCATACCTTATAAAATGGAGATTATGCCATACTTAGATGAATTAAGTGATGAAGCAAAAAAGATAGGAGCAGTTAATACCATTAAAATAGTTAACAATAAGATTATTGGATACAATACAGACGCTTTTGGATTTCATCAAAGTATTAAACCTTTTTTAACCAATAAACATGAGAAGGCATTGATTCTCGGTACGGGAGGAGCGTCCAAAGCAATTGAATACGTGCTAAAACGAATTGGAATAGAGGTTCTCTTTATATCAAGGAAATCCAATCTACAGGATCATGTTTTTACCTATGAAGAAATCAATCAGTATATGGTTGGTGCATGCAAATTAATTGTGAATTGCACACCTGTAGGAAGCTATCCGTTGATTGAAGATGAGGTAATCTTTCCTTATCAACACCTTACTACTGACCACCTAATTATAGATCTAATCTATAATCCTTCTAAAACACGTTTTTTGAAAAAATCTGAGAAGCAAGGGGCGCAAATATTAAACGGTGCGAGCATGCTTAAAGAACAAGCAATGAAAAGCTGGCAAATCTGGAATAAAAAGTCTTAAATATGTAGCGGTCGATTTTCAGTTGCTGCTAAAGCAGCTTCCTTAATGGCTTCTGTATAAGTTGGGTGGGGATGGCAGATTCTTGCAAGATCTTCTGCAGACGCACGATATTCCATTGCCGTTACCGCTTCCATAATTAAATCAGCTGCCCTTGGAGCAATCATATGAACACCCAGAATCTCATCCGTTTTTTTATCGGCCAAAATCTTAACCATACCACTAATATCCATACTGGCACGCGCTCGACCTAAGGCTCTAATTGGAAAAACACCTGATTTGTATTCCACATTATCATTTTTCAGCTCCTGTTCTGTTTTACCTACAGCTGCCACCTCGGGCCAAGTATACACTACTCCAGGGATTAAGTTGTGGTTAATATGGGGCTTTTGACCAGCCAAAAACTCGGCAACATATACGCCTTCTTCTTCTGCTTTATGCGCAAGCATGGCGCCTTTTACTACATCTCCAATAGCGAATATATTAGAAACAGAAGTTTGCATATTATCATTGATGTCGATTTGACCTCTTTCGTTTACTTTTAACCCTGCTTTTTCAACATTTAAACCTTCTGTATACGCTCTTCTTCCAACAGCTACAAGACAATAATCAGCTTCCATTTCAACCTCTTGACCTTTTTTATTGAGGGCCTTAAGTACAACGTGTTTTCCTTTGTTGACTACATTTTGAACTTGATGCTCAAGGTGAAGCTTAAATCCTTCTTTTTTAAGAATCTTGGTAAACTCCTTACCAACTGTTTCATCCATAGACGAAAGTATTCTAGACGAATATTCTACAACCTCTACCTGACTCCCTAGTCTTCTGTACACAGACCCTAATTCTAAGCCAATTACACCGCCGCCAATAACCAACATTTTCTTTGGGATTTCCTTTAAGTTTAAAGCTTCGGTAGAAGTGATAATACGTTTCTTGTCAGGTTCCATTCCAGGAAAAAAGTTTGGTTTGGATCCGGTGGCAATAATGAAGTTCTTCGACTTGTACTGAGAAGCTTTTTTCCCTTTAGGCGTGACCTCTATAGTGTTTTTATCAATAAAAGAGCCCAATCCATGTAGCACATCTATTTTGTTTTTATCCATGAGAAATTTGACGCCATCACAGGTTTGGCTTATTACTTCATTTTTCCTTTTCATCATTTGATCCAGATTCACCTTTAGATCATTAAGATCAATCCCGTGCTTATCAAAAGTATGTGATGCATTATGGAAATGTTCAGAAGAGTCTAATAGCGCTTTGGATGGAATACATCCTACGTTGAGGCATGTTCCGCCTAAAGTGTCATACTTTTCAACTAGAGCTGTTTTCATGCCTAATTGGGCACATCTTATTGCGGCTACATATCCTCCTGGGCCAGATCCTATTACAATTACGTCATACATATCGATGAAAATTTTTACAAAGTTAAAAATACTACAAACAAATCATTGAGATGAACTGTTCTATTTCTTAATTCCTCTCTTTTTGTTTTTCTTTGTTAAAATAATCAGTAATTACTTTGAGTAACAGTATAAATAAGAAAAGAATTCTTCTATTTGGAGTAGGATGGCTTGGGAAAGAATTGGTCCATTCTTTATTTGATGATGGGTATATACTTCATGTTGTCACTCGGGATAATTCAAAATGGTCGAATCTTGATGCTAAAATTAATCAAATACATGTTTACACTGATACAAATGAGCTGGACCCCAGCATTAAGAATGTCTCATTTGACCTTGTGTGCGTAATGCTTCCCCCTAGTAGTTTTGATGGTTATGCAGAGGTCATAAAATGGATTTGTAAACAAACGCAGGAGGTAAAACATTTTATATATACTAGCTCCACTAGCGTTTATAAAAACCATGATGGTGTAGTTAATGAGGAGTCTAAGGTGGATGAGCAAACTACAGTGTATAAAGCGGAGCAAGAAATCAAAAAAGCATTCCCAAATAGATTTACTATTTTGAGGCTTTCAGGATTGATTTCAGAGGATCGTCATCCTACCAAATATTTATTGAGAAAAGAAATGATAAACGAAGGGTCTTCCCCTGTAAATTTGGTGCATCGAAAGGATGTCATCCGAGCCATACAAACACTTATGAGAATGAATGGATCTGGAGAGGTTTTTAATTTAAGCTATCCAGACCACCCTTCCCGAAAAGAATATTACGGAGCATTTGCCAAAAAGTATTTTGGACAAACGTTATGCTTTATTGACGATGGAAATGGTAAAACAATTGATGGCTCAAAATTTGCAATGAAATATGAGTATAAATATGAAATGTCAATTTGGGACGTAGAAATAAACAACATATAGCTCATTTTTACGTCTAACTACTAGCTATGAAAGGAATATGTCTTTTCTTCTTTTTTCTTTTGGCTTTTAATAGTCGTGCCGACCATATTATTGGAGGTGATATCTATTATGATGATTTAGGAGGAGGGAATTATAAATTTTACATTACTATTTATAGAGATTGTAATGCAGAGGGAGCCTGGTTTGATGACCCTCTTAAGCTTGCTGTGTACAATAATAATAATCTTATTCAAAATGTCGATATTTTCTTTCCAGGTTATATTACATTGCCAATTGATTTCAATAATCCATGTGCCACCGCACCAACAGATGTTTGTGTCCAAAGAGCCATTTATGAAAAAACCTTAAACCTTCCTCCAGTATCTGGGGGTTACACAGTGTCTTACCAGAGATGTTGCAGGGGTCCAAATGTAATGAATATAGTGAACCCTGATGATACAGGATTAACTCTTACAACCCATGTTCCTGGAACGGAGGCAGGTATTTCCAGCAACAGTAGCCCAAGATTTTCGAACTATCCACCTACGTTACTGTGTGTAGGAGAAGAGTTGGTGTTTGATCATTCAGCCATTGACCCAGATGGTGATGAATTGGTATACAGTTTAGTTTCACCATACATAGGCGCAAGTTCTTTTGATCCGGCTCCGGGACAGGCACCACCACCACCTTATTTTCCAGTCCAATGGGTTGGAGGATTTAATGCGAATAGCCCGCTTGGCCCTGGTTCGATTAGCTCTATTGACAACAATGGAATGTTTACCGTAAACCCTAGTATAATAGGCCTTATGGTGGTAGGTGTTAGAGTGCAAGAGTACAGAAATGGTCAGCTTATAGGAGAAACCATTAGAGATTTTTTGTTTAAGGTTTTTGATTGCAACATTACCATGCAGGCCATTCTGCCTGATCAAGATGAACTTTCTAGCTTTATTTCCTATTGTCAAGGCCTTACAGTACAATTTGAAAATAACTCATACGGAGGCACAAATTATTCATGGGACTTTGGCGTTTCCGGAACGAACTCGGATGTTAGTAATTCATTCACACCAATATTCACCTACCCCTCTCCTGGAGATTATGTTGCTCAGCTAATTGTCAATCCTGGTTCGGAGTGTACTGACACAGCTTACATGAATATTACAGTTAATAATCCATTTTCTTTGTCATGGGAGGCGCCAGATTCACTATGTATTACCGGAAATAATTTTGAATTTAACGGCCTGTCTAGTAACATGTCAGCTAATTTCCAATGGCAATTGGATCCTGATGCTAGTTTAGATAATTGGAATGGTATTAACATCCCAAATATTTCATTTTCTAGTCCGGGTTATCATACTGTCATTCTAAATGGAGATGATGGAGATTGTAACACTTCTTTTGAAGATTCGGTTTTTGTTGTCGCTCAGGCCGAAGTTGACATCCTTCTCCCAGATGAAATTGAATGTATTGGTTTGACAATAGATTTTGAAAGTGAGTATTCAAATGTAACTTCACTTCTTTGGAGCTTTGGAAATAATGGTTCGAATTCAGATGAAAGTGGTGTGGCAAATCCCTCGTATACATATTCAACCCCAGGGGTATATTCCATACAGCTTATTGGTGAATCGGTCTCCAATTGTTCTGACACGGTATCAACTGAAATCACCTTAAATGACCCTATTCTTTTAGCTTTTACAAATAATGATTCTTTATGCATTACAGACGGTTTATATAATTTTCAAGCACAGGTTAGCGGGCCTTCAGGCTCTTTATATGAATGGGATTTTGGAGGTAGTGCTTCCACAAATTCATCCACAGACCTATCCATTTCGGGAATACAATTTGACATACCTGGATTTCATGAGGTGCAGCTAAGTGGAACATATGAAAACTGTTCCGATTCCATAAGTGAAATGATTTATGTCTATGCAGAACCAACAATTGATTTTGATTATGTAGATGGGATTCACTGTGCACCAAGCTTAGCTCAATTCATAAACTTGAGTACTGTTGACGGCCTAGGACTGTATTTCTGGGATTTCGGAGATGGAACTGGTTCAGAGGAGTTCAGTCCATCACATGTTTATACCGAAGTGGGGAGCTATAGTGTAGGATTAACTGTAATTTCATTGGAAGGCTGTATTGATACTTTATATGAAATGCAGCAAGATATTTTTACGGTTTATCCTTCACCTAATGCGGGGTTTCAGGTAAACCCTCAAAAGGTAGATGTTTGCGATAATGAGGTTTCGTTTATTGATCAATCTGAGGGGGCAACAAATTACTTCTATTTCTTTGATCAAAATCAATTTACGAGTCCGGATGCGAATTTCACTCATAACTATTTAAACACGGGAACTGATTACCCCCTTCAGGTTGTTTATAATGAATATGGTTGCAGTGATTCAATGAGGCAAGAGGTTTTTGTGGAGCCATTTGTGATTTACGCACCCAACACTTTTATTCCGGATGGAGACGGGGTAAATGATGTTTTCAATGCAGTAACGGATTTCGAAATGATTGAGTGGGAGCTAACTGTATATAACAGATGGGGTGAATTGGTTTACAAATCTGAAATCTTTCAAAATGGATGGGATGGTTCATTCAATGGATTTCCAAGCCAAGATGGAGTTTATGCTTATGTATTTAAATACAGAAGTTGTGCAAACCCTTTTGTTACAGAAATGAAAAGCGGTTTTGTGAACTTAATCAGATAGTGTTTTTTTCTTTAGCTCAAAATTCCTTCCTAAATAAACCCTTCTTACCTGCTCATCGTTTGCCAACTCTTCGGCTGTTCCAGATTTTAAAATACTACCTTCAAAAAGTAAGTATGCACGGTCTGTGATGGACAGTGTTTCCTGAACATTATGGTCGGTAATGAGTATTCCGATGTTTTTCTTTTTAAGTTCTGATACGATACTCTGAATGTCCTCAACCGCTATAGGATCAACTCCTGCAAATGGTTCATCCAACAAAACAAACTGTGGGTCTGTTGCCAAAGCTCTTGCAATTTCCGTTCTTCTTTTTTCTCCTCCTGAAAGTCGATTTCCTAGCGTTTTTCTGAACTCTGTAAGATTAAATTCCTCAAGTAGTTCTTCAAGTCTGTGCTTCCTTTCTACTACAGATTTTGATGTCATTTCAAGAATAGCCATGATATTGTCCTCAACACTAAGCTTTCTAAAAACTGAAATCTCCTGAGGCAGATATCCCAAACCCATTTGTGCCCTTTTATACATAGGAAGATTTGTGATTTCAGTATCATTTAGAAAAACCTTACCACTATCTGGTCTCACCAATCCCACAATCATATAGAATGACGTGGTCTTACCAGCTCCATTAGGACCAAGAAGTCCAACAATTTCACCTTGCTTGAGTTCGATAGAGACATCTTGAACTACTTTTTTGCCTTTATAGCTTTTAAATATGTTTTCTGTATACAAATTCACTTGGCCAATGTACTAAAAATTAAGAGCAAGTCTTGCTCTAATCCCTAACGGATTTGAACCTGGATCATTGTGCGTCATTCTCCAAACTAAATCTACTCTTATGAACTTAAATAAATTTTCTATACCAATTGCACTCTCCAAGTATGGTGTTTTATTAAAAAATCGTATAAAATTCGGATAGATCATTTCAGCCTGGTGCCTAGAGCTAAGACTTCCATAGGCAACCCGTGCAGAGCTAACTAACCTTAAATTCAGGTTTTTAATGAGAGGGACCTTATTTAAAAAAAAGCCATCCCAATGGTTCTCAACATACCCTTCAACATATTGGTCACTAATAAATTCTAAAAAGTTGAGTTTATTGAATGCTGAGGACATCAACCATAGAGATTGATTTCCAGGATGAGCATTTAATAGCGGATACGCAAGAGTTCCAAAGATATAACCGGCTTTTGCTCCGTAATTGAACCTTCCAAGGACTCCAATTTGAGCATTATGCTCTATTTGCAGTTCAATTTTTTGATATGAATATTGACTTCCGAATACCCCTTTAATCCCAAAAACCCCTTGAATAGCAATAATAGGATATTTTGACCTTAGGCTTGTTCTGTCAAATGCCCCAGAAATGAATTCTTCGTTTTTCGCCCATCTTAAACGTGCGGTAATTTCGCTTGTTTTAATTCGAGAGATGGTGTCAAGAAATCCATTTGAGGGATTGACTCTTAGATAATTAGCAAGGCCTAAAGGCTGGTATTCTTTCCATTCAAAACCAATAAATGATATGAGGTCTTTTTTGATGTCTTTTTCCAAATTCGCACCAGCTTTGGTTATAAAAGTTAATTTATCGAACGGAGCCGTGCTCAGCACAGTGGCAAAAGTATTGCCCATAGAAACAGCATAAGGAGAAACACCAATTTGTTCAATGTCATAATTATAGAAAACAGAAAGAAGAGCTCTTTTTCGTTTTGACAAATTCCATCTGATAAGGCCACCGTATTTGAATTGATTATCACCAAAACCATAGGCTCCGTTTATCCCAAATTCAATTCTCTTTGAAAAGGCATTTGAAGTTCTAAGCGAGAGTGCCGTTCTAAATCGTTCTACTGGGTTGACGCTAAATAAAGAGTAGATGTTTCCAATTTCAAGTTTGCCCATAGGATAATACCCTGTAGTGCCTAAGTAAGCGAGGTTCTTTAATCGTTTAAAATAAGGAGTCTCATTAAGTGAATCTATCATATTGCCAATGCCTATTTCCTGGGCATTGAGCTGAACGGTTCTTAAAGAATCCCATTCTTTTTTCGTTTTGTCATTTGCTCCCGCAATGATCTCAACAGTATTATCTGTTTTGTAGAACGAATTGTCTTGCTTTCGATTTATTTTAAATTCATTTCTATCACTAAACTTACGGGCATAAAACCCATATACCTTTGATTTTTTTGTAAGCTGAATATCTGCAATAAACCGTTCTTGTTTTAGCATCCAGAAGGCATTTTGAACCTTTTCAAAATCATGTCTAAAATAGAAGTCTTTAACAAAATTTAGATTTGCATTTGGAGATACATTTGCCTCGATTCGCTTAACAGCAAAGGAGCTGTCATTGATCCAAAGGTCCCCAGTAAAGCAAAGGTCTCTTTCTCGTTTTGGTATATAATGAAGTTTATAGCACCAAGCATTGTCTATAAATGCAGAGTCTTCTAGGTAAAACTTATAATAATTTTGACAATTATTAGAAATAGGACTGATAAAAGACTTTCCGAAAATCGCATAAACATTGTCGTAAACATTAAGCTCTAAATACATGTCTCCCAAAAATTGATTTACTTGGATGTTTTCAATCCCTGTTGTTTGGCTTGCTTCAATTATTTCTCTTTTTGTTTTGGGTTTATTTTTATAATAATATCGAGATACAGATTCACTGAGTATCAAAGGCAGAAATGATTGGCCTACATCAGTCGAATCCAAATAATTTAAAACAACATCTAGCTTATTCAGTATTTTTTTTGATTTAAAATCTTCACCAACATTATTTAAGTCAAATTGTATTTTATTGTAAAGCCTGTATTCATAGGCATCAAGTTGGTCCTTGTTATTGTTGTCTTTGTTCGAAATAACATTTCGAATTAAAATTGTCGAAGGAAGCTCATCAGGAGCTTTGACTGTAACTTCATCAAAGTCCTTGAAGAGACTTTTGAGTTTGAAATTAATATTAAGTCGAATATCAGCAGAATGGGATGACTGGACCCTTACTATCAGTTGAGAGTTCCTATGATACCCTATGAATGATGCAATAATGGAGTCCGCGTCGTTTTCATTCCAATATTTTATGCGATAGTTACCTGCTGAATCCGCTAGTGTAGCTTTTTTTGATGTTGCGAATTGAATTTTTGCGAAAGGAAGGGGTAGGCCCGTTTTTTCATCTGAGATTTTTCCATAAATCAAAACCTCCTGACAAAAATATGAATTGATCAGGCTACAAAAAAATACAGCTAAAATATATTTATACATGTTTTTTTATTCGCTTTCTTTTTTGGATGCTCTTTTTGAAACAAGGATTCCTATTTCGTACAAAAAGAGTATCGGAATTGAAACAATGATTTGTGATATGACGTCGGGAGGGGTAATGAGTGCAGATAAAATTAAGATAATCACAAGTGCATGTTTTCTATATTTTTTTAGAAATTCGGGGGTAATGAGTCCGACCTTTGAGAGCAAAAAGATAATAACGGGGAGCAAGAAAAATAACCCCGTATAGAACACCGTAGATAATATTGTGCTCATATAAGAGCTAATTGTGAAATCATTTCTTATGTCTGGACTAATCTGATAAGACCCAAAAAATTGAATACTCAATGGAGCGACCACTAGATAACCAAAGCTTATACCTAAAAAGAAGAGGAAGCTAACATAAAACACAATCCCTTTAGCCATTTTCTTTTCTTTGAATTTTAATCCTGGTTTTAGAAATGACCAGATCTGGTAAAATATAAACGGGAAACCCAACACAAGGCCCCCCATAAAGCTCATCATAAGAGCGTATCCAAACTGACCAGAAACGGTCATGCTTTGAAGCTGAACAGGAATATCTCCAACACATGTTCCAAACCATTGACACATTAATCGAAATGAAATGAAATCACTGCTTTTCATGGACATGAAGACATTTTCCATAATCCATTCTTGGAAGATCCAAATAACAATTCCAATACAAACCACAGCTATCGCACTTCGAACAAGTCTCCACCTCAGTTCCTCAAGATGCTCTAGAAAAGACATTTGTCCACCGTTCTTTTGATTTTTTTTCTCTGTCATATGTATTAACGAATACAAATTTAACCAAAAGGCTAGACTTGTTAAGGGATTATTTCATAAAGAATAATAAGCTCGTAAATTGTTTACGACCTTAAGGTTTAGATTTGATTAAAAATTACAACATGGATCTACAATTTGACATAAAAACAATTAAGTTCAACTCTTTAAGTGATTGGTTAATCCTAAATGGAAAGCTCAAAAAGGGGGGGCTCAGCAGTGAATTATTATTAAAGGTTGAACAATCTTTTCTAAATAAAATTCTTAATCGCATTCAAGGTATAAATCCTGATAAATCAATTCATGATTATTTAACTACACATCAGGACGCCCATCTTGATGATTATGAATTCGATTTCAATTCATTTAGTGAAACATGCATTCCAATGCAAGAGCTGAAAATGCTCACAACATTGAATGAATATAAATTTATACGAGCTTAAGGTTGAATAAATACGGTTTCCTCATTGACCTGCTCAGGTTCAATTTTAATTATACCTTGTCCAATCTTATTAAGTTTTTGAGCTTTGATGTCTAAAACAGCAACACCTGCCTGGCCCAATTGATAGATATCATTGTAATTGAATGAAGCCAATCCGGCGGCATTCGTATATGCGGTGTCAAAAATTGCCACAACCTGAGGAGTTCCTTGAGTATTTGTTCCATAGAGGACCACCATAGCGTCTTCAACTATGGCATTTGATTCATCACGAACGTAGATGTTTGCAATTGTATCTGCTTTTTTCCTGCATGAGTAAAAAGCTCCAGAAACGACTAGAGCAAGCATAATAATTAAAAATTTCTTTGAAGATTTCATATCTCTTTTCTTAAGGTAAATATATCGTTTCTACCGATGTAGTATTAATTCTACATCTTGTATATCCAGTTGCTTCTTTATTATTTGATTTTACAAGAATATCAAAATAACCGGTCGTGTTTTCCTCTCCTGACGTGTTGAAATATTGATCCATGTCAACAGTTGTGAATCCAGATGAATTTGTGTAAGATGTATCCACAAACTCTAGAGTTGCGGGATTTGATTGCTGATCCCCAATAACAACCACTCTGGCTCCATTTACAAGTTGATTTGTAGAAGACCGAACAAAAACCTTTAAAATAGCAGGATCTTTAGGTCTACACCCTATTATCAATAAAGCTGAAAACAGTATCGTAAGTAAGAAGAGTTTTTTCATAGCCATAATTCTTAATTCAAAGTTAAGTTATTATTTTATTATATAATAATATCGTATACGATTCTTTGTCTAAAGTGTTACTCGATAACGACATCAAGTTTATTATTTGTTTCCTGTGAAAGCTCAATAACGGTTGAACCTGTTTTGTCATTTTTTTCTGCAAATACTTTTAAAATGGCCACTCCGCTTTGTCCAGGTTGATAAATATTACTTAGCTCAAACAGCACTACTCCATTGGAATTGGTTTCCGATTCATATATCGCCTCAATCGCTGGAGATGGGGAAACTGTAGGTTCTCCCTCAACATAAACCAATGCATTTGGAACCACATTTCCAGCACCATCTTTTACGGTTACTTCTAATGTTGTTGGTTCCACTTTATAGCACGAAGCCATTAAGAAGATCAGACAAAATATTGGTAATAATCTCTTAAGAAACATTTGATTTACTTTTGTTGTACTTTTGTATAATACAATTAACTAGGTCAATAAGTTACAGTTTAGATTCATGATTGAACAAATTCAAAAAATAGAAGAAGAGATAGCTGCTTTCAAAGTAAACGATGCTTCAGAAGTTGAAAAATTTAGAATACATTTTTTGGGATCTAAAGGACTCATTAAGGGCTTATATGCTTTGCTGAGAGAGGTCCCTAATGAAAAAAAGAAGGAAATAGGACAAAAGATAAACGACTTAAGAGCAACTGCGGAAACGAAATTGAATAGTGTAAAGAAATCAAGTAAAACCAATGTCCATAAGAAATTAGAGGAAGATTTGTCTAAACCGGTTGAAGAAAACAGTTTGGGAAGCCACCACCCTTTATCTATTATTAAAAGAGAAATTGTGGATATTTTCAATAAGATTGGTTTTTCAATTTCTGAAGGCCCGGAAATCGAGGATGATTGGCATAATTTTTCTGCATTAAATTTTCCACCAGAACACCCAGCGCGAGATATGCAGGACACCTTTTTTATTCAGAAGGGAGAAGACGAGATAGCACTTCGTACACATACGAGTTCGGTTCAGGTCCGTGTAATGGAAAACAATCAGCCACCAATTAGAACAATATCTCCAGGAAGAGTATATCGAAATGAGGCGATTTCAGCTCGTGCTCATTGCTTCTTTCATCAAGTAGAGGGCCTTTACATAGACGAGGATGTTTCGTTTGCAGATTTAAAACAAACTTTACTTTATTTCGCAAAAGAAATGTTTGGCGAGAAGGCCGAAATTCGACTCAGACCTTCATATTTTCCGTTTACGGAACCTAGTGCAGAGGTAGATGTGTCGTGTACTATTTGTAATTCCAAAGGCTGTAATGTTTGCAAATATACGGGTTGGTTAGAGATATTAGGATGCGGAATGGTTGATCCAAATGTCCTTGAATCAAGTAATATAGACTCTAAAAAATATTCGGGATTTGCTTTTGGTATGGGGATAGAGAGGATTGCACAACTCAAATATAAGGTAAATGATCTAAGAATTTATTCAGAAAATGATATTCGATTTCTGAATCAATTTAAATCTGAACTTTAAATGGCCTGGTTAGAGTTGCGAGAGGACGTTCAAATGCATAATGAGATTTTTAATGCATCTGGTAGGCACATTATTTTTAAGCATAGTCCGAGGTGTGGTATCTCCTCTATGATACTTAGAAGATTTGAGCAATCAGACTATTTCAAATCTTCAAAAGATTCATTTTGGATTTTAGATGTACTTTCATCCCGAAACATTTCAACTCAAATTGCCAATGATGTTAATGTTAGACACGAGTCCCCTCAGGTACTTTTAATAGTAGATGGCAAATTATTGCATCATTCTTCCCATTCCAATATTGACGCGGATTTAATTCTTAAAACAACTTGATTGAAACTTATGAATAGACACCTATATATTCTCCTTTGTGCAACAATGATAATTTTTTCATGTTCAGATGAATCAGATTTATCGGATTACCAAGTTGTTGAATTTGGTTTTGATTCAGTGGCGGCTAATTACGCTGTAAAAAAAGGATCTACATTGTCCTTTGAATGTAAAGGAGCACAATCAATGGATCTTATAGAGCTGTACGTTAATGGAGACAAAATGGAAAGCTGGATAAACCCTTCAGTATCTATTTTTGAATCAACCATTTCACTTGGCTTGGGAATCTATTCAATGGAAATTAGGGGATATCAAAAATCTAAGGTTATTGCTGCAGATGGAAGAAATTTGATTGTTAATGCTTCACATGCTCCAGAAGATTTGAGCATAGAGTTTATCTCCAGCCATCCCCATAACCCAACAAATTTCACTCAGGGATATGAGTTTAATAACGGGAAGCTATATGAGTCAACGGGAAACCCGAATAATGATGGTTCGACAAAAATCGCAGAGATTAATTATCGAACGGGTGTTTCAAGCCGTGAAAAAAGACAACCTAATCCTATTTTTGGTGAAGGAATAACCATATTGGATGGTCAAATCTTTCAGATTTCATGGCAAAATCAAAAGTGTTTTGTGTATGACCTCAACACCTTTGAATTGGATACTTCTTTTATTTATCATGGTGAAGGGTGGGGGCTTTGTAACGATGGTCAATTTATTATAATGTCTAATGGAACACATGAATTAGTGTATAGAGATCCGCAAAGTTTTAAAGTGAATAAACGGGTATCTGTACATACAGATCGTGGTCCTGTCACAAACCTTAATGAGATTGAGTTTTATGATGGCGATGTATATGCAAATATTTGGACAGGAGAGCAAAGGCGTCAGCAGGACGCTCGGATTGACCTTACTAAAATAGTGCGAATAGATTCAAATACCGGAACTGTTACGGGTATTATAGACATCAGAGAATTAATAGATAAATCATTCAAAAAAGGGGTGCCGAATGGTATTGCTTATCGAAAAGCTACGAATACATTTTGGCTTACTGGAAAGTATTGGAATGAAGTGTATGAAATAGCTATTGAAGCTAAAAATATATAGGAGAGAAATTGAGTTGGCCTTTGGTGTAATTCAATGTTGGAAATGGCAGTTTGATGCAATTGATGATTTCAAATAATGAATTGATAAACTTAGATTTCACATTTAGCTCAGTTAAATCGATATCCAAAGAAAACAAAAATTCTCGACTGCTTGAATACCCCATGTATTCTGATGAATTTCCTTTAAGACGCCCATCAATGCTATGCCCTAGGCTTAGCATGAGCCATTTCGGCCATGAGGCTACACCCAAATGACCTGGGGAAAAAGAAATCCAATAACTCTGACCATTGTAATCTTTAAGTATGGATTCTGCCCAATTATTACCTAAAATTTCCGGTCGAATTGCTGAATACGAGGTGGGGTGAAATGAAAATTTGGGTTGAAAAACTTGCTTTGAAAAATACTTTTCTTGAAATAAGAACAAGCTCGGTCCCAGTAAATTTGCCCCCATGTCACTCCATGAGAAACCCCAATCTGAGCTAAAACCATCCATGATTTCAATTGCGCCAAGGTAACCAATGGCAATAGAGGATGATAATATCATACTTTTTCTTCGAGAAAGACCGGTCCATGTATATGCCTTATTCATTGTTTTTGTCAATTCATAAGCGGACATGGCGTGTCCCATTTTATCCATTTGCAACCAATTTCTTGAATCGTCAAAAAAATGAAAGGGTTCTTGAGCATCATTACTGTACCATAATTGTTGCAGCCCTATTATACTTCCAACGGATAGTGAACCAATAGTAGTATTCGCAATAATAAATCGTTTTGGATTTGTTTTTGTAGTGTCAGTATTTTGAGTTTGAGATGTCGAATAAAACAGTAGAGAAATAAAACAAAGAAAAAATAGAAATCTCATGTTTCGAATTTAGAGAATATTATCTATAATATTGCGTTTGAGATAAAGGGAACTCTTAATTAAAACAAATTTTATGGTGAATAATAGAAAAGATTGGAATGATATTAAAAGCAATGATAGCTGGTCTATATTTAAAATAATGTCAGAATTTGTTGAGGCCTATGATCGAATGGCAAAAATAGGACCATGTGTTTCCATTTTTGGTTCAGCGAGAACCAAAGAGGATAATCCATATTATCAATTGGGTGTTACTATTGCAAAAGATTTGTCAGAAAGGGGGTATGGAATCATTTCTGGTGGAGGACCAGGGATTATGGAAGCTGCAAATAGAGGCGCTCAGCAGGGGGTAGGTCCTTCTGTGGGATTAAATATTGATTTACCATTTGAACAAAACCACAATCCCTATATTGATCCACCACACAATCTAGAATTCGATTATTTTTTTGTACGAAAGGTCATTTTTGTGAAGTATTCTCAGGCATTCGTCATTATGCCGGGAGGGTTTGGCACTTTAGATGAGCTATTCGAGGCATTGACATTGATTCAAACCAAAAAAATTGCAGAGCGACCGATTGTATTGGTAGGTACTGAATATTGGGAAGGACTAACCACTTGGATTAAAAAAACC
>Ga0206679_10000627_pt1 | contig 29496 bp, 17 predicted proteins | sample M110012015metaG_FD_155464 | JGI IMG/M metagenome (GOLD analysis project Ga0206679, IMG submission 155464) | Ammonia-oxidizing marine archaeal communities from Monterey Bay, California, United States - M1 100m 12015 | ecosystem: Environmental > Aquatic > Marine > Intertidal zone | place: USA... | reverse complement strand
TAGCTCAGACCGAAGTGGGAGAGACCGTGACCTACAAGGAAATCGAGATGGTCGAACATCACATTGAGTTAGATCCTGCTGAAAACCAGATTCAAGCCAAGTTGGTCGGATTTAGCCTAGGTGAGGTAGCAGTTCTTCCTGGTGCACTGCCGGTCTATTTCGGCTCAAGCGTTGACATCAAGGTCGAGCCGGTAACTAACGTCGCAATGTACGGCAAGTCCATTTCTAGATTCTACCTCGACCTCAGGTGGGCAGGTGCAATGAATCCGGACTTCACCGACAACGATGGCGACGGCAATCCCGACTCGCCCCTGGTGTCTGCTGTTTTCGAGATTCACACCTTCAGTGAAATCAGTGATGATGATGCTGCGTCGTTCAAGTGCACGGTAATCGATCACATGGACGCGACGTGGTGGACTGACTTCGGTGGCAAAGGTGACTGTGAGCTTGAGGCATTGACTACATTCTCCTACATCGCTGCGCTCCTATACGTCACCGGTATCGGACTGCTTGCCTATGGCGGGATGGGGATGAGTGCCACCCCTCTCTTCTTGAGAGAGGATGAGTAGCGACGCTGTACCTCGCAATCCGGCACAGCCGGCTCTGCCGGCTGCGGGTCCGCGTGCACGAAGGGTTGAACCCGTGTCGGCGGGCAGCAACTCCTCATGAGTGGTCGCTCTAGACGCGGTGCAACGGCACTCTCACTAGTCATTCTTGTAGTGATGTCACTATCACCAATCCTGATTGATGGGCTCAATGAAACGACACCTTTCAGAAGCGCCTCCAGCCGCTCCGCGAACTGCTCTGGAGTATGTATCAACGAGATGATGACCAATGCTGACGGCTCCGATCAAGGAGTGTTCCCAGCTGGAGAATGGGTCGAACTGCACAACTCCGGTTCGATTGAAATTAGTCTCGAGAACTGGGTTCTTGAGGACATCGGCGGCTGGGTGCACCCAATCGATGCAGAAACTTGGGTTGACTTCGACCAGCTTGCCACTCCCTATGTCTTGACAGCTGGCTCGTATGCCATCATCGCCGAGAACGAGGTCGGCACCTTGCGTCTGAACAATGCCGGCGAGACCCTGTACCTCAAGGACGCCGGCGGCACTGTAGTCCATACTGTGACCTCAGGCGAGGCCTCCAACGGAGTCTCCAAGATTCCAGATTCCTCGGACGCAACGGCGGACTGGATAGATTCTGAGGAGAACACCCCTGGGGCCGAGAACTCTGAGACTACTGGAAGCGGCGGAGGAGAAGAGGGAGAAACCCCGAGTTCACTCACCCGAATCATGACGATGCCCCTGGATGCCGAGGTGACGGGGATGTACGTAGACGCCAATGGAAATTTATTCGTCAATGCGATGCATCCAGATGACAACTACATCGATGCGACAATCGGTGTCGTGAAAAGCATTGACTGGAACAACCTGCCCAGCAGCATTCCCGAGTTGGCACTGCCTGCGGATTTAGCCGAGAGGACGAGCATCAGACTCTCCTACGGTCAGTATCAACACCTACTACAGAATGGCGATGCGCTGTCGGAGGGAGGCGTGGCAGGAGGCATCTACGCCGCTGATGATGGCGAACTGCTGTTTGTCAGTGATCGACCTGACTTCAACGCATTCGTTCCGACTAATTCGCAAGGAACGAAGGGGTATCTCTACACCACTTGGGAAGATAGGCCCGCGGGAATCAGTCAGATACTGATCGAGTGGAACGGAGCCACTTCGAGATGGGATGTTCTCGGCGGGATGATGCGCGACCTCAGCTCAGTGAACGGAGGCTGGGTGCTGTGCTTTGGCAGCATGAGTCCATGGGGAACACCATTGGCTTCAGAGGAGCTCTACTTCAGTGACACAAAGAACTGGAACAACCCTTCTTACCAGTATCACTCTGACCAAGAAGAGCTTGAGGACTACCTTGGCCACTATCCAAATCCCTACGACTACGGTTACATCATCGAGATTAGTAGCGCTGCCTCGCCGAATCCCAACCTCGTGAAGCATATGGCCATGGGCAGGTATTCGCACGAGAACGCCCAAGTGATGCCGGACGAGAAGACGGTTTACCTGTCCGACGACGGCTATGGTACGGTGCTGTTCAAGTTCGTTGCGGATACGGCCGGGGACCTCGGTGCGGGGACTCTGTACGCAGCCAAGGTCACGCAGGATTCCGGCAGCGACTCAGCGACCACCGGGTTCGATGTTGAGTGGGTGGAAATGGCCTCATCTAGCAATGCGATAATCGGTGCTTGGGTCGACGAGTACGACGGAATCACGACTGCAGACTACATCTCCGGAGGCAATTCTTACATCACCGAGGAAGATATCAACGACTGGGCAGAGGGGCGCCTCAACGAGGACCTCGATAGCGACGGTAGTATCGAATCGGCCCCTGATGACAGGGTAGCCTTCCTCGAGTCGCGTAAGGCCGCGGCGGCCATCGGGGCCAGCGATGAGTGGAACAAGATGGAAGGGGTCGTTTTCAACCCGGATGCGCCGGGCTATCTCTACCTAGCGATGTCGGACATCCGCTACGACATGAGTGATGGGCAGGGTGACATTCAAGTTTCGGAGAATCGCTGCGGCATTGTCTACAGGATGCCAGTCGAAGCAAACTGGGACTCCGTTAGGATCGAACCATCAATTATCGGCGGGCCATACTCCAGCGGCACCTCTCCCGACCAATGTAATTCAAACAACATCGCCGGACCGGACAACCTCGCAGTGCTCGACGACGGCCGGGTGCTCATCGGGGAAGACACGGGCAAGCACCAGAACAACATGGTCTGGCTGTGGGAGCCCCCGGTCGCGCCGGTCGAATGGGATGGCGAATACAGTCTGAAGTTCACCCGCATCATGCCCGCGGAGGTTCCAGACCGCGACAACGACTGGTTCGAGATTACCAACACGGGCGATACCGCGGTCAGCCTAGCCGGATGGACAATTGAGCGCATACGCTCAACTGAACCTTGGATCTCCATGGTGAACGATTTGACCATCGGCGCCGGAGCATCGGTGGTGCTGACAGAGAACCCGACCAACCTCCTAGAGGATGGAGGTATAGCAGCACTAGACGGAAATATCATCCTGAACAACATGCCTTGGCTGGTCGACTCGGGCAGCGCACTGCAACTGAAGGCGCCTGACGGAACGGTAGTCGATGCCATCGCCTTCGGCGGCGGGATTGCTGATATTGACGGATGGCAGGGCGGGGCCGTATCGGTCCCTGGAGATGGTTCGCCTGGACTTATTCTGATGCGAGGTTCCGGATGCGGGGACTACCCTGACACTGACTCGGGAGCCGACTGGGAGCAGAGGTGGATACGCATTGGCGCCTCGACGTTCTGTGACGGTGGACACTTCACGACCGAGGCCGATTCGACCGTGTCTGCCTCAATCGGCCCCGACTCGGCGTTCAACGACCTCATACAGTGGATCGTTGATGCCGAGGACTCGATACACCTGCATGTATACCAGTTCATGAGTCCCGATCTTACTCACGCCCTTCTGGATGCCATAGACAGGGGTGTCGGAGTGACGTTGCTGCTTGAGGAGGGTATCCTCAGCAGTAATAGCACGGTGAACAGCCAGAGAGGGCATGCACAGGCCCTACACGATGCCGGGGCCAATGTCCTCTGGATGGAGGATCCGACGCTAATCAGCTCACCCTACACATACATCCACAGCAAGGTGGCGGTGAGGGATGCCGAGAGCGTCTGGATCTCGTCTGGCAACTGGAAGGACAGTAGCATCCCTCCCGATGGAGTCGGAAATCGAGAGTGGTCGGTCATCTTGAACTCAGAGACCGCTGCCCAGATGGTACTCTCCAGAATGGCTTGGGATGAGAATCCCCAGCACCTGCACATATCACCTCACTCCTCTCGGCACTCACCTACGTTTGACTGGGCACTAGACGAACCTAGCCACGATGGTATCACGAATCCCACTCCTACTCTCCAAGGGCCCTTTGAGGCCGAGTTGATGACATGCCCAGACGACTGTATCGATGGCATAGTCGGCATGCTCGGTTCAGCGGAGACTTCGATTGAGCTCTCAGTACAGTACCTCGACCTCGACTGGTACTGGGGCTTCGGAGATAACCCAATCATAGCAGCGTTACACGATGCCGCGCAGCGCGGGGTCAATATTCGACTGATGCTGAACGGCTACTATGCCGAGTGGGATGAGGAGATTCGAGATACTATCCACATGTTCAACACCGACTGGAACGCCACCGAGGGTCTCGATACAACGGCTCGACTGATGGCGTATTCCAACAGTATCGTAAAACTGCACAACAAGGGTGCGATAATCGATGGCGAGAGTGTCCTAGTGGGGAGCATGAACTGGGGTTCAAGCGCAGCCCTACGTAATCGAGAGATGGGTGTGCTCATCCACCATGACGGCCTTGCTGCAGAGTACCTCTCCTCCTTTGAGGAGGACTGGAATCGGCTCGATTCGACAACTGACTCAGACGGCGATTTGATGCCAGACCAGTGGGAAGCACAATTCGGACTTAACAGGCACTCGGCGGCTGTACTAGGGACCGCTCTCAGCGAGCAGTCGCTCGATCCCGATGAGGACGGCCTGAACAACCTCGAGGAATTCCAACTCAACGGTAATCCACTCTCTAACGACACAGATGGCGACTGCATACTCGACGGCGAGGAGTCGGCTTTCGCCCAAAGTGTACTTCGTTCGCCCTCATTCGCCATGATCTCTGGAGATGTAGATGAGAACGGTGTTCCTGACGGAGAGCAGTACGGGTGCCAAACCATCGTGGATGTCGAAGAAGAAGGCGGCGGTGAAGACGGCGGCGAGGAAGCAGGGAACGGTTCCGAAGAGGGAGGTGAATCAGGCGGCGGCATCCTGAACATCAGGGAAGACCCTCTGTCGAGACCGGGGGCCAAGTTCCTGTTCTGGCTGATGGTGATATCTACGGTATCATTGGCATTAGCTGGTGCCTCGATGTTCCTGCAACCACGCAAAGGTACCGGCGAGGTGCTGGTCGATGACTCCGGCTACAGGTTCGACGATCCGGACGCCCATATGGCGATTCTCAAGGGAACTAGTTTCGATGAGGGAGCAGAGGATGCTCGCGCGCGCACCGAAGGGCGTGACGACGGCTCACACGGATCCATCAGACTGGATGGTTTTGGATTTGAATCAGTCACGCGCGACGAGGTCCAGTGGATGCTCGACCAGGGTCATACAATCGAAGAGGTGCGGGCCGAGCTCGGAGAGGAGGAGTGATGTCCGAGGCGATTCAAGACCTCGTTCAGGGCGTCGTTGACGGTTCACTCTCTGATGACGAGTTGACTGATTGGTTACGCGGTGTCTACGACGAGGGTTTCACGGAGTCAGAGACGATTGCTCTCACTGAGGCAATGAGAGACTCGGGCGACATTCTCGAATGGGACTCTGGGATTTCTAAACTGATAGTTGACAAGCACTCAACCGGAGGAGTCGGTGACAAGGTGTCGCTCGTACTCGCCCCTGCTCTGGCCGCATGCGGCCTGATGGTTCCGATGATTTCAGGACGAGGGCTCGGCCACACCGGAGGCACACTGGACAAGTTAGAGAGCATCCCTGGCCTCCGTGTCGAGATGAGCTCTGAAGGCATCCGACAGCAAGTGGAGAGCATCGGTGTTGCGATGGTAGGGCAGAGCGATGACCTAGTTCCGGCTGACCAGCGAATGTATGCGCTTCGAGATGTGACAGGGACGGTCGCATCAATCCCCCTAATCACGTCCTCCATATTGTCCAAGAAGGCGGCTGAGGGGCTGTCAGCGATGGTACTAGACGTCAAGTTCGGTCGAGCCGCCTTCATGGTCGAGCGCGCGCGGGCTGTGGAACTAGCGCGCTCGATGGTCGATGTAGCCAACGGCATGGGTATTCGCACCACAGCGGTTCTAACTTCGATGCAGCACCCTTTAGGTTGCGCCATTGGCAACTCACTAGAGATTTTCGAGAGCGTCGAGACACTGTGCGGAAGCGGTCCAGAAGACCTTGAGGAGCTGGTCTGTGTGCAGGGCGGCCTTCTGCTACACGCCACCGGCCTAGTCGAAGACCCTCAGACCGGTGCGGTGATGATTCACGACAGCCTACAGGATGGTTCGGCCTTCGAGCGCTTTCGCCTGTTAGTAGAAGCTCAGGGAGGCGATGTTTCGATATTCGATAGCGACGCTTCGCTGATGCGCGGGCTAGGTCTGATGGATTCGAATCTCAACACCACTGAACTGTCAGTAGGTACAACGGGCTGGGTCGAGGACATCGACGCCATGGCAATCGCTCGGGTCTGCTCGGGATTGGGTGCTGGGAGAGCGCGATTGGGCGACTCCGTCGACCGCGCCGTAGGGGCCATACTCGAGGTGCAGGTCGGAGATTATCTGGAGAAGGGTGAGCCGTGGATGGTGCTGTATCATCGCGACGAAGTGGACCGGGGCACCATAGAGGAGATGCTTGGTTCGATTACCCTATCTGAAGAAGAAGTCGAAGTTGGATCGAGAATTGAGGAGATGTTTGATTGAGACTGAGTCACATCGACCGAATGAGAGCCATAGCCGTACTATGTATGGTCGAGGTTCACACGGCAGCAATCATCCCACCCGAAGGAATCAGTGTGGGTCACCCGGCTGCCTTCGTCGCAGCTGCCTTCGGAGGGATGGCCGCGCCGATGTTTGTCGCCATATCAGGCTGGGGCATCCACATGAGTGCGGTTCGCAGAGCCGCTGACCCTAGCCACACCGCCGGGATATGGCTGCGTTGGCTGGTTCCCAGAGTTCTGCTGCTGAGTCTGTGTCAACTGCTGGTCAACCTTCTCCTCAGCGCCGACAGAGGGGGTCGCTTCGAGTGGCAGACTCCGGGGATCCTGACACTGCTTGCAATCGCCGCCCTACTGGCACCTGCTCTGATTCGACTCTCCATGCGCTCTCGCGCAGTACTAATGTTGGTGATGATGGCGTTTCCCTTGGTTCTCGGAGACGTCTCTGGCCCGGACTGGCCGTGGTGGGAAAGAGTCGGTTCCGAAGGAGCCTCGGAATGGCTTGCTAGGCTGCTGTGGAACGGCACCTATCCCGCAGTACCATGGCTGGGTTTCGTGCTGCTGGGCTCCTTAATCTACGAACTCGCCGATAATCCGACTGCGAGGGAGCGTGGCATCGCTCTTGGGCTCGCTGCTACCACAGTCACAGCGGCCGTTGCAGTATTCGAGGGAATACCTTGGGCTCTGACCGAGGGAGAGGCGGTCCTGACCTTCTTCCCGGCGAGCACCGCCTTCCTCATCGTTTCCGGTACCTTCGTGCTGCTCACCCACAGAGCGCTCGAGGGTTCGGAGGCGCGTGGTGGCGAACCGGGCGGAGGTGACCGTCTAGCGTTCCTTGAGCCCGCTGGCCGCATCACGCTGACGATCTATGTTGCTCATTTCGCTGTGCTTGGTGCTGTGGCATCGGCGATACAGGGGGAGCCTAGGTTGGAGCTCGTACCTGCGTTCGCTGCGACCATCGTCCACACTCTCGTCTGGATACCTCTGGCAATCTGGCACCAGAAGCACATACCCAACATCTCCTTTGAGAATCTGCTGAAGAGACTTAGTTAGGTGTCACCGATATCGGACCGAACCAAGCCTCGCCTTCTTCGTTAGATGCCATGATACGGACGTAGTAGGTAGTGTCGTCTGCGAAGTTGATGCCGGCAGAACCGGGGCCTACCTGCGGTGTGCCGGCGCTAACACTGTATGGCCAGAGTTGGGAATTGTTGCCCATGTCAGTCTGCCCATAGTAGACGGTGAGAGTGATGTTGGTACCGTTGTCGTAGACGTCCCATGTGACATCCGCAGTGCTGCTGGTGACATTGGTCGTGGTCAGATTGCGAAGTATTGCGTCGTAGACATAAAAGTCACCGCGCAGAGGGTCGTCGACCCATACCGGCAAGTGCTCAAGTGCGTCATAGGTAGCTTGCGTCAGAGGGAAACCCCACGCAGCGTGGTAGGGAGCGAGATTGTAGCCGGTAGTGTTTGAGAGGTGCAGCACCCAAGCGTTGAACTCCTCAGTGCCACCGCTCGGAACTTCGGCAGCAGGAAGAGTGTAGTAGACCGAGAGTGCTTCTGTAATCACTCCCCAGCCCCATTCTTCTTTGATTACTAGGAAGGTGTCCAAGGCGATCCAAACGGACCAATTGGAGATGTTGGAGCCATCCTCGAAGTACGATTCCATCCTCGCTGCCCTCTGCTCCGGGTCAACGGCGCCGTGTCCCTCTACTCCGACTAAATCTTCCATCAAGTAGACGCTGGCGAAGTTGCATCCGGTCTCCGTAGTACCAGGGAGTGTGGATGGCATCCACTGATGGTTGTGGCCGAGTTCATGGAACATCCCCCAGTCACCGTTTTCACTCATGTACGTTACATTGACCACTCCGGCTACGCTCAGGTCGTGCGCCATGAATGGGTACCCTGAATGCATCCATCCTGCTGAGATCTGTGCATCGAAGACTGCCCTCTCTACCCTCGGCCACGGCGTGTAGCCGTAGAGTTCATGCTCCATCCCTAGAGCCTGATCCCACCAGTCCATCAAATCCTGAGGGTTATCTAAATCCCTAATCTCGTGGCTTGGAACTGTCAGAATGAACTGGCCACTACCAAGCTCAGCCCAAGGCGCCGGATCATGGCGATACTGTTGCTGCCACTGGAAGATATCAGTCTCTCCGTGAATATACCTTGGAGCCTTGACGGCATTAGATACTGTGATGTCAAAATTACCCCATGTCGAGCCGGCTTCGATTCCAATGTATATCGGGCCACCGAATGCGTTGCCTACTTCCATTGTGGTGTTGTCGACATACCACCATCTGACAATCTGAGGGTGTCGGTGGAGCTGACTCTTGCCCCACAGGCTGTCGCTGTGTGCTCCGACGAGGACATAGGTACCCGAGTTTACTATCTCGGATGGAAGAGTCACTGTGACCACCTCCCCTGGAGCGGCGTAGAGGCCAGTGGTCATACGCACGTGGGCGCGGGCACTGGAGTATCCGAAGTTCCCGGGAAGGCCGCTCTGGTTTCCATCAATTGACATGGTTCGGGCGATTCTTGTGGCATTGGCAGGGACCTCGCCGGGGAACTCGACATGGCTCGGGTGAGCAGGAAGTTCGTTTGCAGGCAATCCCTGAGTAAGAGCGGCTTCCACCCTAAGCAGTGTATCAGCAACCGGATCCTCTCCGAGATTGTGGCCGATGTTCTGCCAAAGGGTACCGTACTCGATTATCGTCCAGCCAGTGGCGTTGACAACCTCGCGCAGTGGACTCCAGAATCCGTGGAAGTCAAGAGCCACAACGCCGGTGCATATCGAGAGGGTCGCATCCGCTATTGCCGCATCATCCGATGATAGGGTTTGATTGTCAATCCGGTCTGCCCGAATCGCATTGATTGCGGCCTGTGGCCGGGTTAGCTCATGTGGAACGACTCTGAAGTCGATGTTGTTGTAACCCCAAGCATGAGAGACGAACAGTCCGGTCGTCTTGGCAATCTTGTTGCCCGGGTAGTTGTGCGACGTGTCGCTGTTCGAGTACGACCAGTACCAAGCGTGACCTCCCATTATCAGGCCGCCTCCAGCGAGCATGAAGTCGATTAAGTTCTGATTGTCAGCATCATCATGGCCGTTCCAGAACTCGTCGAGCAGGCAGTCTATGCCTGAGAGATCCGCCGGAGTGACAGAGAGATGAACGATATGACCCTCATCCTGCAACTCGTCCTCGAAGTCGTCGTACCCAGCACCGTAGGCTAGGCCTACATCGGCGTTCTTACCACAAACCCACTCGACGGCACGCAGGGAGAATTCCGTCTCCTTGACGCCGGCGCCGTCGACCCAGGACTCATGGCCGTAGCCCAGCATCTTGCCCCGACCGACGTGGCTAGCAGAAATCACGGGAATCGTCGAACCATAGCCCTCCTGAGTGAAGCCGATTGGGAAGGCCCATTCCCCAATTGGCAGCACCGGTGAGGGCCAGCCGCCCCAGTTTGTGTTGCCCATGCCGTGCAGCAGGTCTGACTGATCGGCTACGAGGTCGTGAACGGCTATCCACAGACTCAGTCCGGCCACGCCGCCTGTGTTGTTGGCCCAAATTGTATACTGAGTCCAATCTACACGCTCGTTAGGAGTTCCCTCAATGGTGCCGTTAGCAAGCAACGCAAGACCGGAGGGCAACGGCGGGTTGACCTCCCACGTCTCAATCTCAGGGCCGTCGTTGGTGGCCGGGATGACGATGCTCTCGTTGGCCTCCAACGCGAATTCGATGCCAGGCCATGAGATCGCGTCAGGAGGTAGGCTGGTCACTCGGAACTGAAGCGGGGTCGAGGCGGGGCCACCGGAGTTGTTGGCCCAGACAGTGTGATGGGTCCACGGCTGCAGGAGCGTTGCAGTGCCACTGATTTGCCCGGTGTAGTGGTCGAAGGCGAAGTCGGATGGTAACGGCGGATCGACTTCCCAGGTGTCCGGAGTGCCGCCCTGCCAAGTCGGCACCACCTGCCCGATGTCATCACCGGTTCTGAGGTCGAACTGGTAAGGCTCGTACCCAAGATCCTCTACCGAGATGTCTCTGACATCGATGAGAATGGTCGAGGACAGTGAGCCCCCCGTGTTGTGGGCAGTAATCACATACTCCCTCAGTGGGTGCACCGAAATCGGAGTTCCTCGCAGAGAGCCGTCGATCTGGTGCAGTGACACACCTTCAGGGAGAGGAGGTTCAATCGACCAGTCCGTAACCTCCCCTCCCTCAGAAGACGGTATGACCTGAACTGACACACCTAGGGTCCAATAAAACGGGTGTCCGAGATAGGAAAGAGCCGTGGGCTCCTCATGTAAGGTGATAATTCTAATCGAAGTCTCGATGGAGCCACCTGAGTTCGAAGCGGTAACTGTGTGATTGGAGTCTCCAAGATCACGTGCTATTCCCGTTATCGAACCATCTTCAAGAATAGTCAGCCCCCTAGGAAGAGGAGGGTTTGCCGACCACATGTCTGCAATGCCGCCCATGACCAGCGGCGAGCCCAAAGAGCACTCTTCTCCCAGAGTGCAGGGCAAGACATCGGAGAGGTACTGGATGGAGTATGGAGCCGCAGCTACCACCCTGATATCGATGGTGGTGGCCGCAGAGCCTACTGCATTCGTACCGATGATGGTGTAGCGGATTTCGATAACCTCTCCCTCTGGGGTTCCACCAATCACCCCTGACTCTCCATCGAGAGACAATCCATCGGGAAGTCGAGGATTGACAAACCAGTTCTGCGGACCGTCTCCAAAGAAACTCGGAGTCAGGGACTGCATCTCCACTCCAGAGACGAGCAAGATGGAACTCTCTCCATAGGTCAGCGAACTCGTCTTCTGCATCATCCTGCAAGCAACTCCGGTGAAGACCTGGTGGGCCATGCAATCGTCCTCGGTAATCACGTGAACATAGCAGTCGGGATGAGATGGTTCAGCGGTGCAGTCGGCCTCTTCTATCGGCTCCTCTTCTTCACCGAACAACCCGAGACATCCCGAACTGAGTAGTAACATCGAGAGCAGGAGGGCGGCGTTGCGCTTCGGCTGCACGGGCTCTATTGGAAAGCCTCAGAAGAAAAAGTGTCCGGAAGACGTGCTCCCGTTGGGAGCACGCTCACGCGAGGCCAGGATAAGCAGGCCCGGGCTCAAAGCAGTAGTGAACCGTCTGGAACTCGGACTTGAACTCGGCAACATCTCTGCCTACGGCAGAGGGATCCTCATTGGAGATTAGTGCCCTCGCGAAGAAGCGTGCCACGTCCTGCATTTCATCGGACCTCATGCCGACCCTAGTTAACTCAGGAACACCTAGCCTGAGACCGCTTGGAGACATCGCCTTGGTGTCTCCTGGAAGCATGTTCATGTTGGTGATGATGCCAGCTTCTTCGAGTAGGGCGGCTGCATCTCTGCCAGCTCCCGAATCCGCCTCTCCATGGCGGGTCAGGACCTGATGGCTGGCCGTATAGTCACGCTCCTCGGCCATTACCTCGAAACCTTCGGCAGCTAAAGCGGCGCCCAACGCTTTGGCGTTAGCCACGATGTCTCTAGCGTAGTCAGCTCCGAACTCTTCAAACTCAGCTAGTGCCACCGCTTTGCCGGCTACGTGATGGAGGTGGTAGGAGGAGCAGACTCCAGGAAATATCGCACTGTTCAGACGACGCTGGAACTTGGGGTCATCAGAATTTGAAAGAAGGAATCCTCCCTGTGGACCGGGGAAGGTCTTGTGGCTGCTCCCGGTCATCACGTCGGCACCTTCCCGTAGGGGATCCTGGAACTGATTTCCCGCAATCAACCCGAGGACGTGGGCGGCGTCATACATCACTTTGGCACCGACCTCGTGTGCGGCGTCAGCCAGCTCCTCCAGAGGAGTTGGGAAAAGGAAGACTGATTGACCGAACAGAGCCACGTTCGGCTCAGTCTCGCGAATCAGGGCTGCTGCTGCGTCGATATCCGGCTCCATACGGCTTTCAATCCAAGGGTATGTCACAAGATTCAGTCCGCGTACTCCGACGGCACCCATCCGCGCGTGCGAGATGTGTCCCCCGTCGGCAGTGGACACTGCGGTAATTGTGTCTCCGGGTTTGGCTAGGGCCTTCAGACCAGCCATGTTGGAGACGGTTCCTGAGGTCGACTGAATGTTGGCGAAATTGCAGTCAAAGACGCGTTTGGCTGCAGCAATGCCAATCTCCTCAATGGTGTCGAAGTCGTCGCATCCCTGATAGTACCGCTTACCTGGCAGACCCTCGGCGTACCTGCCATGCAGATCTGAGTCGCAAGCCTTGCGTACCAATGGACTGAGGATGTTTTCGCTGGCTATCATCGGCAGGCTGTCGCGGTAGTGCCTGCCCGACTCGTCGACTGCCTCCAGTATCTTCGATGCTGCCTCGCGAGCACTCATGCATCCTGCATCGAGAACAGGTCAAAGAGTTTAGCGGAAGCACATGGAATGGTTGTTTTCGGACTCATCGGGGAAGAGTATTTTGAATCGGGGGCGACATGGCACCCCATGAGCCGACGCGCCACCCTAACAACCATCCTGACTGCAATGCTGCTGGTAGCAGTTCCCTACACCGTCCTAGCAACCGATTCGGACGGAGACGGGATCGACGACGTGGACGATGATTTTCCGAACAACGCCTGCGCTGACACCGATACCGACGGGGATGGTTTGCCTGACACCGTAGTGAGTGGTTGCTCTTCTCAGTCGGTTGTCGGCTACACCTCCTTCGAGGACCCTTTCACCCTCGCGAACGTGAAGTACACAGACACTGGAAGCGATTCAGTCAGCAGGTACCTTTGGAACAACGCCAACGAACCGCATATCGCACACAACCAGACTAATGGTTCAGAAATGGGTTTCACCCTCTACTACACCTCAACCGGCGGCGTCGGACTGACAGATGGTGACTACTTCGGCACTATCAACTACACCGGGACTGTCGGCAACTTCACCGATGGTAACAACGGCTACCAGATGTCGGACGTCGATGGCATCGCCACTCTGGCTCTCGATGATATAACAGCAGAAGTGATGACTTTCGACTTCTTCCTCCAGGACACCGGATACGAGACCTCGGCCCCCGTGGACTACCTCGTCATCAGATTCATCGGCGCGAACAGCGATATCGAGATCGTAAACACCACTGGATACGACATCGACACCGACAACTCGTCATGGCTCGACACGTGGACGACGATGACGGTGATGATAGGAGCAGCCGGGCACGGCCATCTCGAAGTCGAATTCTCCTCTAACGCCGCTTATGAGTCCCTGTACCTCGACAACATACAGTTCACCTCGACAGTGGTGCTCACTGCCGACTTGGATGACGACGGAGACGGATGGACTGATATCGATGAGAGCGATTGCGGAACAGACCCCTTGGATGGTAACGATGTTCCAGCTGACGCTGATTCCAACGGCATCTGCGACGCATTAGAGGGCGACGACTTCGACGGTGACGGGATACCCAATGACAGCGATTCCGACGATGACAACGACGGTGTGGACGACGTCGATGATGACTTCCCCTTGAATCCCAACGAAACCACCGATACCGATGGTGACGGCGTGGGGGACAACGCTGACGAGGATGACGACAACGACGGTTGGATAGACGAGAACGAAGTCGGATGCGGCACCGATCCGCTGGACGACTCATCGGTGCCCGCCGACTACGACGCCGACTCCGTATGCGACCCGCTCGATGCGGACGACGACAACGATGGCACTGACGATGCAGATGATGCGTTTCCATACGATGGAACTGAGTGGATAGACACGGACGGCGACGGTAAGGGAAACAACGCTGACGTTGATGACGATAATGACGGCTGGAGCGATGCCGATGAGTCGGATTGCGGCACGGACTCGATAGATTCGGGGTCCGTTCCGGCGGATCTCGACGGTGATGGAATCTGCGATTCATTGGATGAGGATACCGACAACGACGGCTGGAGTGATGTTGATGAGTCGGATTGCGGCACGGACTCAAGTGATGGCAATTCAACACCGTCGGACTCGGATTCAGATGGTGTGTGTGACGTCATGGACGACGACACTGACAACGATGGCTGGAGCGATGCTATTGAGTCAGACTGTGGTAGTGATCAGATGGATCCCGATTCGGTACCTGCAGATCAAGACGGGGATTCTCAGTGCGATGCAACAGACGCGGACATAGATGGTGACAGTCACAACAACGATGATGATGAGTTCCCTAACGATGCTTCTGAGTGGGTCGACAGCGACGGGGACGGCATCGGTGACAATGCGGACTCCGATGACGACGGGGACGGCTGGAGCGATTCAGACGACGAGTTCCCTGATGACGCTTCTGAGTGGGTCGACAGCGACGGGGACGGCACCGGTGACAATGCGGACTCCGATGACGACGGTGATGGTTGGTCCGACGCAACTGAATCCGACTGTGGCAGCGATTCACTAGACGAAGACTCTGTGCCTGGCGACTTCGACGGTGATGGCCAATGCGACGACCTCGACTCGGATGATGACGGTGACGGAGTGGCAGACAACGATGATGCGAAGCCGATGGACCCGAGCGAGTGGGACGATACCGATGGCGACGGTATCGGGGACAACTCCGACTTGGATGACGATAATGACGGCTGGTCGGATGTTGAGGAGAACGAATGCGGCGCTAATCAGTACGACAGCGACAGCACTCCAACAGATTACGATAGTAACGGGGTGTGTGATGCCAATGACCCGATTGTAGGGCCGGAAACCGAGGGCACTCCTGGGTTTGGCCTGCTATCTGCACTAACGATGCTGGCACTTGCAGCATTCGCACGCAGGGACTGATGTGGCGCCGACAGCAGGACTCGAACCTGCGACCTGTGGATTAACAGTCCACCGCTCCACCAACTAAGCTATGTCGGCCTGACTCGCGGCTGGCCCCATCCTTCATGAAAGAATCGGATTACTCCCACTCAATTGTTCCAGGTGGTTTGTGAGTGATATCGTAGACTACCCGATTCACTTGACCCTTGAGGGAATTGGTAATCTCTGTACTTATTTCAGCCAGTATATCGTGTGGTATCTCCGAAAACTTGGCACTCATACCGTCTAGGCTCGTCACTGCTCTCACCACTACTGTCTCTCCGTGCACGCGCGCATCACCGTGCACGCCTACGCTCCTGACTGGGAGTAAGGCTGCGAAATACTGCCATGGCAGCTCGCATCTACCCTCTGCCGCCGCAGCCTGCAGGCGGGTCTCGACAATATGGCAGGCCTCGCGGCAAGCCGCTACCCTGTCCGGGGTGATATCGCCGAGGACCCGGACTGCGAGGCCCGGACCGGGAAATGGCTGGCGCTCGCTCGACGGGATACCGAGGTCGCGGGCGATGGCGCGAACCTCGTCTTTGTAGAACTCGCGCAGTGGCTCGACTATGACTAGGTCGACATCCTCAGGTAGTCCGCCGACATTGTGGTGCGACTTGATGACGTCACGATTGCCGCCACCGGACTCTATCCAGTCGGGCGCTATGGTACCCTGAACTAGGAATTTTGCTCCACATCCTTCCTGTTCGCCTTCGAAGACTCGGATGAATTGCTCGCCAATGACCTTGCGCTTCTCCTCTGGGTCAGTTACTCCCGAGAGATGGCTCAAGAAGCGTTCCGAGGCGTCCACCACCTTGAGCTCGATGCCAAGGTCAGAGAACATATGCGCGACTTCATCTGACTCGTCCTTACGCATCAGCCCGGTGTCGACGTAGACGCAGTGCAAGAGACTCCCAACGGCACGGTGGGCTAGCACTGCGGCCACCGTACTGTCTATGCCTCCGGAGCAGGCGATGATTGTAGTGTCGTCAATCTGAGACTGCAGGGTCTCGACTGCTTCGTCTACTAGCATCTGAGTCTGCATCAAGAGCTCACTCCCTCAGCGACTCGTCGTCCGCGATGACTCTCGCAGTGCGTGACTTTCTCCACTCGGCGAATCTGGAGGCGAGATCGATGTCACTCATAGCGAGCATCTGGATGGCTAGCACGGCGGCGTTATCGCCGCGGTCGACGCCTACGGTTGCCACGGGCATCCCAGGTGGCATTTGGACTATTGAAAGCAGGCTATCCAAGGGCACCTTGCCTCCGACGGGGACACCAATCACCGGCAGAGTGGTCATCGCTGCGACTACCCCGGGAAGGGCCGCAGCCATTCCTGCCATTCCAATGAAAATCTGGCATCCGTTTTCGATGGCAGAGGAAACGACGTCCTCTAGGTACTTGGGAGCCCGATGGGCTGAAGCGACCCTAACTTCGTGCGAGATGCTGAAATCAGAGAGTACGGCAGTGCATTTGTTGGCAACCGGCAGATCGGTCTTGGACCCGAGCAGTATGCAGACGTCCATGTACTGCCGGGACGTGGTCGGTTCAAATGCCTGCCGTCGGAGCAGTGTTGTTTCTCTACGCGTCGCCAACGAGTAGTCTCTTGGGCCACTCCAGCCCGAGGTCGGCAACCGGCGGCTGTGACAGTAGACTGATGGCCAGAGCCTTTCCGACTGGTCCGTCGGTGAAAGGGTCGTGGACGAAGCCAGCACCATCGAGCAGGGCGAGAGCGATGAAGCGGTCACTGCCGCGACTGGCTCCTGCAATCACCAAGTGTCCATACTCACAGCCCACTCTGGCGATTGGACCAGTGGTCCATCTCTCAGAAATCACCTGCCACTCAGAAGGTAACTGAGATGACGATTTCCAGGCTGACTGGTCGATCGGAAGAAGCCACCTCGCTGCCGGAATCTGCAATATTTGTTCGATTTGGCGGAACGAGCGGAACCATGCGACCCAGAACAGAGCGTAAGAGGCCCAACCGAGAATTGGACTCACCAGTATGTGAAGGGCGAAAATAACCGAAGCACCGGCGAAGATCGCCCAGTCGAAAGGCAAGGACAGGAGTGCGCCCTCAGACATCGACTGGGCAGAACGGACCAGATAGAGTGGTACTAGAATCAGTATCCATGTCATAGTGAAGAACAGTGCTGCTACGCTCTGATCATCGACAGGGAGACGATCAGGTAGAATAAGGGGGATAGCAGAGAGTAACAAGAATAGAGGCGACCATGCAAGGGGCATCAGTATCGACGGAGCGACAGGTTGCAGGCGCTGTCTAGCCCACCCCTTACCACCCTCCTGAGCAGTTGTGCTCAACCAAGACTTGGGAGGACTCGACTCACCTCTCTTGGTATCTTGTTGCGAGGAGTCATCGGGAAGTCTCTCCCACCTAGGTTCGCCCACCAGCCACTGGTGGTCCAATCCCGCTTCCATGGAGTCCGCAAGGGCCGTCAGGTCTTGTCCGCTTCGGCTATCACTCAGGACCGGGATGTCTGAGAACCAAATTGCGAGCCGCCCACACCTCATCCACCCTCCTGACATCAGTTGAGTGAGGTGCGGTGGTCACTATCTCTGGGTCTTCACCCAGTATCGTGTGAAAATCGGCGGCGAAACGGTCCATGACCTCCTTCGATTCAGTCTCAGTGGGTTCAATCATCAGACATTCGGGGACAATCATGGGGAAGTATAGCGTTGGAGCCATGACCCCATAGTCTAGCAACCTCTTAGCCACATCTCTGCCGGTGACACCGACTGCGTCCTTCAGAGCACTCATAGACAGCGTGAATTCGTGCTTCACTACCTCCGCAGGGACTCCATCTAGCGGCATCGCGTGCATCCTCTCCGCGGTATCCGAGTCGGGATTCAAGATACGGTGACGTAGGTAGTTGGCGTTCAAGACAGCGTGTTCGCTCATCCGCTCTAGCTCTCTGCCATATCTACGGTAGAACGCCCATGCGCGGACCACGGCGCCTGAGTTGCCGTGCCACTGCTGAACCTTGCCTATACTGGATTCGCCCACCTCCTTCCAGACATACCAGTAGCCGTCACCCACTCCCTTAGGATCATCTCCAACTCGCTCCCTGCGATCGGCTATCGGACTGGGCAGGAAGGTTGCGAGGTGTGATTTCACTCCAATCGGGCCGCTGCCCGGGCCACCACCACCATGTGGCTGGCTGAAGGTCTTGTGCAGATTGTAGTGAACTGCATCGAAACCCATCCGGCCGGGGTCGGTCTTGCCTAGGATGGCATTGAAGTTGGCACCATCATAGTACATCTGACCGCCAGCTGTGTGAACCATCTCGGCGACCCGGGAGATATCGGGCTCGAAGACGCCGAGCGTAGAGGGGTTGGTAATCATCATCGCCGCGGTGTCATCGCCCACTGCTTCCTCGAGTGCGGCGAGATCGATTCTGCCGTCGGTCGCACTCGGGATTTCTATGATGTCATAGCCGCACATCGCTGCCGACGCGGGGTTGGTGCCGTGTGCGGAGTCTGGGACGATGACTTTGTCGCGATGGCCTTGGCCAATACTGCGATGGTACTCCTGAATGCAGCGCATGGCGGTGAACTCTCCCTGTGCCCCCGCAACCGGTTGCAGCGTCACCTCATCCATTCCCGAGCAGATTGCGAGCATCTCCTGCATCTCGAAGAATATCGCTAGAAGTCCCTGTATCTGGTGCTCTGGTTGCAGGGGGTGAATACGGTCTATTCCTGGCAGTTGGACGATTCTCTCGTTAAGCCGGGGGTTATGCTTCATGGTGCACGAACCCAGAGGATAGAATCCGGTGTCGATGCCGAAGTTCCGGCTCGACAACCAAGTGTAATGGCGAACCAGTTCCGGCTCACTGGCTCTGGGCCAACCAGGAGGAGAAACGCGGCGCAGAGACTCTGGAACTGTAGACCATGATTCATCGACGCCCAGCGAAGGAGAGGGCTGAGACCATCCTGCGCCTTCAGCGCCGTTAAATGCGAACAGATCGCTCATGAGCCAGCCCCCTCGAGCCAAGAGGAAAGTCCTGCCACAAGCGCTTCGATGTCAGATTCGCTGGTGCGCTCGTCAGCACCGATAAGGAGGCAGGTAGACATGCCGTCCCACCAGACTCCTAAATCGAATCCGCCAAGCACCCCATTGGCGTCCAGATATGTCAGAGCGTCTGAGGCCTCTCCGGGCAACTTGACGGCGAACTCCCTGAAGTTGCATGCCTGAGGATCGACCAACTCGATACCGTCGATTGAGGCCACTGCTCTCTTCGTGGTCTCGGTGGCTGAGGCCACACGCAGAGCCAGCCTCTCGATACCGCGTGGACCTAGGAGCGCCATGTGCATGGCCCCCATCAGTGCAATCAGGGTCTCATTCGAGCAGATGTTCGAGGTCGCACGGTGCCTGCGGATGTGCTGTTCGCGTGTCGACAACGTGAGTGTGAATGCGCGTTTTCCGTCTACATCTTTCGTCAGACCGACGATTCTTCCTGGCATCTGCCTAGTATATCCCTCACCGCAGGCGAAGATACCGTAGATCGGTCCGCCGGCGGTCGGACCGATGCCGAACGGCTGACCTTCTCCGACAACAATGTCTGCCCCCCAGTTACCCGGGGGCTCGACGATGCCGAGGGATACGACGTCTACACCAACGATGAGTGCCGTCTCCTCTCCAATCACTGCCTTCAGATCCATCAGACCGGGGTCAAGGATACCGAAGGCACTCGGTTGCTCCACATAGACAGCACAGCAGCCTGCAGCCTCGGCAGCGGAGCTCATGTCTATGTGGCCATCTTCGAGGTGTTCCAGAATCCTAATCTCTAGACCGCTGCCTTGAGTGTAGTTCTTGATTACCTCAAGCCTTTGAGGGGGCACAAACATGGAGACGTAGACGATGTTTTTCTGTGTCGATTTGCGTCGGTGGACGCGCACCGCACAGGTGATGGCCTCTGCCGCTGCTGTCGATACGTCGTACATCGAGACGTTTGCCACCGGCAGACCAACCAATTCGCTCACCATCGTCTGGAATTCCCACATCGCCTGCAGCATCCCCTGACTGACCTCAGGTTGGTAGGGAGTGTAGGAAGTCAGAAACTCTCCGCGGGTCGCAAGCATTCCGACCATCGTGGGGACGAAGTTTCTAGCAAGTCCGGCTGCGAGGAAACTCGGCCTATCGTCAAGGCACACATTGACTCCGAGTAGTCGCTGGGCATCCGCCCATATCTCCTCCTCAGACTGTGGATCTCGAAGGGGCAGAGGAGTGTCTCTTCGGATGTCCTCAGGAATATCTGAGAATAACTCGTCCAGCGAACTCATTCCCATTTCGCTGAGCATCTCTTGCTCTCTTCCGAGATTCGGCAATTGGTCCACTGGGGCATTCTCCCGCCTCTCGGCGCATCGAGGAGAATAGCGAGAGTCTTCAATGTTCGTCGGTGGCTTAGTCGGACTACCGACACACTCTTAATCGTCCGAAGAGAGTCAGTCTCGATAACATGAAGGTCGCAATCTCGGCATCTGACGCGTTCGTCGCGCCTTACATCGCTGAAATGCTCGGTTCCTCCGCTGTAGTGGTGTCTGATGAGTCGCTTTCTGACGCCACCTCTCTCGATGCCATGTTAACTCCTTGCCGCGCTCTGATACACATCAATTCGCGCCCCATCGATACCTCGGTGGGGCGTACTGACAGAGAGGCTTACATCTCGATGATGGAGGCCTCTAGACCAATTCTAGATGCAGTCGATAGGCACGGTGGACTACATCTGGTAATCCTAGGGACCCTGCGTGTACACCCGCAATGGAACCCTGGAGATCCGTACTACGGACTTGAGTCCACACTAGCCCCTCGTGACATCGCGGCCGAGGGGCAGTTGTGGGTAGAGGAGAATGCGTTGGAACGGGCTGAGGCTGAACGGCCCGTGAGTATAATCAGGGCATCGAATGTCCAAGGTGTACCCTTGGAAGGTCCGCCTGGCAACGGCCTGTTACATAGATGGGCCGAGGAGAGCCAAATTGGCTGGATCAACATCCCCGGAGACGGATCCGATTTCAAGGATTTCATCCACGTCCAAGACCTGGTCAGAGTGGTCGATGCGGTTCTTTCAAGTCCGCCTCCAACCAGAGAGAGCATTGCAGTCGGCTCGGGCAAGGGAATCTCAATGGAGGACTTAGCGGCGTCCTACAAGGAGAGAACCGGATGTGACCCAGAGTTCGGACAGAGCGATGAGGGAGAGGTCTTCGGAATCGTCGATGCATGGGTGCTCGAAGAAAGGTTTGGCTTCAGACCACAAATCAGCCTTGAGGAAATGATTGCTGAGGCCTTCGAGGCTGCGGGTCACTGAGCGTTCAGTATCAGTCGCTTGCGAATACCGTTCCACCCGTTGAGGGATGTGTCCAGCGAGTGTTCGGAGCCGCTTCGGAACAAGCTTGAATCGGCATCGTTTCGAAGTCGAATCTCGACCTCGCCGACCCCGGAGACCTCAGCAATAACAGTGCTTCCACCTCTATAGGCGTCGTCCATACCTATTCCGAAGGTGCGTTCGGGGGCAGTTGTGACCTTCATCGAAATGTTGTGAGATTGTCCCTTGACGGAATCAGCGAGCCTCCTCTGGTCTGAGAGCATCCTAGCTTCGGAGAATGCAGCAACGAGTTCAGAGAGACTACCGAGAGGAGTGGTAACACTTCCATCGACTAGAGATTGGGCAGACGACGTAGCGGCTTCTGGAATTTCAGAGGGTGAAGATGCCCTCCTACGAGAGGCAACTGAGACTCTATCCGGCACAGATACCCTATCAGATGTGGTGACTCGGTGACTGTCGTGCCAATTCTGCGAGCCGCCCCGTTCGCGAACGTCGACCTGGTCGGGGATGTCTACTTGGTCGGGGATGTCTACTTGGTCGGGGATGTCTACTTGGTCGGGGATGTCTACTTGGTCGGGGATTTCGACATGGCGCTTCTCATGCCAGGACTCGTGGCTGTCATATGTCTCATCTGGGGACTTAACGGGTGCTACTTCTTCGTACTCTTCCCGGGTTGGTGTTTCCTCTGCGTTTTCCTGCATGTCAGCAGCGACTACACCGGCAACACCCACTGCGGCTGCTCCAGTAGCGATGGCCTCGGGACTTGGCATTCTCGAAACGATTTGTTCCTGCATAGAGTTGGCACGAATTCTCCAAATTCTTCGAGCAGCGGACTGTATGGAGAAAGGCAGTTTCTCGATCTCCTTCTCGACCTCAGAATCGGCAATCTCTCTGGCCTGCTCGACTGACAGGCCCTGATCACTGACAGACTGTTCCAACTTAGATATCAACTCTGTGAAATTGTCTGTTACCATGTCGAATTCGGATTTGCCAGCATCGAAATCGGGAGAGGGTGTTTCATCGGTTGCAACAGCGAACGGTACATAGGCTAACTCACGCCCATTATTGTCGGAGTCGTGTAACCTCAGAGTCCATTCCCCTGACCCTGGGTTGGGCAAAGTGAAACTACCATGGGTCCTGCCTTCAAGATACTTGTAACTAGTTTGGTGTTGGTCATTGACTGCCTCGTCGCCGTGCGGAATCTCTGCCGGTACGATTCCTATCCAAGCATCAGTGGGTAGTTCGAAGGTAGTGAAGGAGAAACTGATTTTCTCGCCGCTCTTGAACGAAGATCGTGACGGAGTTATTTTGATTTGTTCGTCGCTAGAGGAGTTTTCAGCGGCTCTGGAAGCGGTATCGTCGGCAGTTGACTCGCTCGATTCACCAACAACGGAGATGGTGATTTTGCCCACGCCGACCCATCTTCGGGTTCCCGTGGGTAGTGATCCATCACCCCTTGGTCGCGACCAGCCACCTCTGTACCAGTCGTTGCTGCCGTCCTGCTCTCTGTCGTCGAGACTCCACGAAGGTGCGCCGCCACTGTTGGCGTTGTAGAAGTAAAGGCGGTTTCCCTCGGCGTTCTTGTACAGGGCCTTGCCGTTGATTTGAATGTCCTGTAGGCCGTATTCTCCGTTGTATGATTCGTTGGGATGGTCGGAGATTGAAACGCCCCCTCCGGCGGGGACTGATTCGGTCGAGCCCCCCTCCATCATAGCCAAAACCTCAGAGAGATCTATCGAGCCGTCTGAATTGGTATCAAGGGCCCCGAACACTGCCCTCAGTATAGTCGCAGGTGCCTGCTGGCCGGTAATCGACTCGAGAGCAGCCGCGAACTCGTTTTCGGAAAGACTGCCATTACCATCTAAGTCGTACTTTGAGAACAAGGCCTCTGCGCTTATGCCCTTCTTGCGGAGGACTTCCTGCAGATTCTTGATTGCTACGGCCTCTATAGTTCCCCGGACGCCTTCCATCATGACCCGTGAAAAGGGCGAACAGCAATGAGGATTTGCCCGGCGGACTTCTCTACTTTTAGTGTGAATCACACGAATGGTGGCCTTCTGATACTCGCCTTTACTCTCTTTCTCGGGCTCGACTGTATCCAGACCTCCTGGCCCAGACTAGATGGTTGCAGGTACGCCATCGCAATCCCTGTTCGCCCCAGACTTGGCGAGGGCCCTCCACTGGTGACATAACCGATTACGCTAGCACCCTCTTCATCGGCCGAGAGCACGGCATGACCTGGCCTTGGCGAGGGACCTCTCTCCAAGCACTCCAGCCCATGCCACTTAGCTCCAGATTTGAGCGATTCGACCACACGATGATTTCCAACAAAGTCATGCTCAGTGTCGAGGCCGTACAGCACCGCAGTCTCTCCGGTGTCCCTAGCTAGGAAGCCATCGGGCAGATTGGCCACCGGTTCGACGCCGAGGCCGGGCCAGAGAAAGTCCTGGCCGGACAGCAAGTAGCCCTTCTCGAGGCGTAGGGTGTCTCTAGCCCCTAGTCCGGCCGGAACCAATCCCGAATCGACGCCTGCTTCGAGTAAAGCAGCCCACAGGCGTGGTACGTCAGTGTTGCTCAAGAAGATCTCAACCCCTGACTCTCCAGTGTACCCGGTACCCTGTATCCATCCGGAGATTCCAAGTTCGTTGCCGGCTATTTCTTGGCACCGGAACCTGCCGATAGTATTGGCCTCCCCAAGCACCTCTCTAAGCACAGTAGTTGACGATGGCCCTTGGAGGGCGAGTATACTGGTCTCATCCGAAATATCATCGATGGTAATCGAGCCGTCGTCTGGAAGAAGCGAGGAGAACCAATCGAGCATTACTCCGACCATTGAGGCATTGGGAACTCCAAGGACTTCGTTCTCAGACTTCACTGCGAATATCATGTCGTCGATGATGTACCCCTCATAATCAAGGAAGTGGGTGTATCCACATCTGCCGCTTGCGAAGTTCAAATACTCCTGAGTCGAAATGCTACTCAGCCATGAACGAACACCGTCGCCGGAGAATCGAAAGAGGCCCATGTGAGACACGTCGAACAGACCGGCACCGGTCCTCGTCGCTAGATGCTCCTCCTGAATCGAAGAGTACCAGATTGGTAGCTCGAAACCATGGAAGTCAACCATCTTCGCACCTGCATCGAGATGGGCCTCGTACAGCGCTGTCCGGGTCAGCCCGTCTTCAGACACGTGTCGAAGGAGGGCCGAGGGGTGCAAGAAGTTACGGGAAAGCGAACCACTGAGGAGAGACTTGCAAGTGGAGGGAGAACAATGAGCAACGAAAACAAAGACTTAAATAATAAGGACCATACTATACAACTGCGAGTTGAGAAGATGGAACGAGACACTGCTAGGCAGGCCGGCGAATCTGAGCGTGCTTCCCAGAAGCGAAGCCGATCAAAGCCAATTCGACCTGCGCGACGCCCGTCTAAGGAACGTGGCACAGAATTTATGACAGGCCCTTGCAAAGTATGCGGAGCCAATTCATGGGACTCCGACGATATCAGAGGCGAGACCTCTTGCTCAGAGTGTGGCTACGTCGTAGCCGAGAACATGATTGACCCCGGGGCAGAGTGGATTAACCACTCTGACGGCGACGATAGGAGTCGTGTGGGTGCGCCTACAACACTCACCTTATCCGACAAGGGGCTTTCTACCGAGATTCGTCGCTCGGACCTCACTGCAGGTGGTGCCAAGCGACACGGCATGTCCGGCAAGGCACTGCGTGGATGGAGGCGTCGACAGCGTATCGACCAGCGCAGTAAGACCCGGGACAGTCGCAGTCGCAATCTCATGAAGGCAATGCAATTCATCCGCGATCGCGGTGATCTGCCGTCACAAATAGAGCAGGAGGCGGCTTCTCTGTACAGGCACTCAGTCGAACGTGGTCTCGTCACCGGACGCAGCATCCGTGGCGTTTCCGCAGCCTGTGTCTACATCGCCGCAAGGGAGGCTAAGATACCTCGCAGGATAGAGGATATTGCAGAGGCTTTCGACATGACCAAGGCAGTTGAGGAAAAAGAGCTCAAGCGGACCATCCGACTTGTTGCTAGAATGCTGGGGACGCATCACATCACCGGACCGGAGGAGTACTTCGAGAAGTTTCACTCAGACCTCGGCCTGCCACCTCACGTGCTAGGTGATGTCAGGAGCCTTTGGGACTCCGTCAAGGACAACCTAGACTGGCAAGGCAAGAAGCCCTCGGGAATCGCTGGAGTAATCATCTACAAGGCTTCACAGGAAAGTTCCTCACCAAGGACTCAAAGCGAAGTCTGCAAGGTCTCGGGAATCAGTGAGGTAACCCTCAGGGGCCTACTGAAGATACTGGCTCAGCTCACTGCCGAATGAGGAGTGCATTTGATTGAGTTCAATGGTGGACGCTGGGGGATTTGAACCCCCGGCCACCTGGTTGCAAACCAGGTGCTCTTCCAAGCTGAGCTAAGCGCCCTTGGCAGTTCGAATCGGCTGGAGTTCTTGAGTGCAACCGTCACTCGGGGTTCACTCGTCCTCGGTTGAGTCCACCAGTCTGGGCAGGATGACTACTATCCCTACCAATGAAACCATCAGGACCAATACAAGGAGGTCGTTGTCCCCTGACTTCCCCTCTTCGGATCCGGTCGGGAGATTATCCGGTACCGTGTGTTGGTCCGCGGAGAAGCTGACGATGAAGGCCGACTCAGTCAGAGACTGGTTGTGGTCAATCTGATGGAGCATTGAGATGTTGCCAGGTAGCAGCCCGTTCGAGGGGTCGAGCAGGACAAGTTCTGTGACCTCGCAATTAGGGTCGGCCTTGTCGCCGTTCTCGTTGAGTTCGCAAGAGGGACTCAACCAGGCCGTCGCCATGTCGTCCACGCCCTCAAACTCTCCATCTCCGTCAGCATCGATTAGGACTCTGTGAATGGCCTCCTCGCGACTATCAACATTATAGAAAAATAACGAGTCAGTGGAGACCAAAACACCCGAAGAAACTCCGTCTGGAGTCACGCCGTCCTCCTTTAGAATCATGGTGTACTCCTTGGTGTCGTGAGCAGCTGCTGGGGCGGCCAGCAGAAGCAGCGACAGTGCGACTGTCAATATACGGACTCTGCGCACGCCTCGCCGTAGTGGGGCGATGGCTTCAACATGACCGGCAGGCTCGCGGCGACCAGTGGATTCGCAACGCACCATTCTGGCCATCGGGCTCGCTGTCTGCGTAGTGGCGGCTGCAACAGCCGTGATGATGATGTCAGACGTGGCAGATGATGGCGGTGCTGGTCCTAGTATGATGCTCGACCCACTGATGCAGGATGAGGAGCATAATCACAGGAACGCAAGCCAGCACATGATGTACACAGATAATATCCAGCCTGTCTCATTCAACGAACTGACAGCCCCGGGAAACGCCGAGATTCAAGTCGCGGACTCCCCTGATGGCAAGACCTACGCCTACATCGCCGGATGGACCGAGATGCATATCGTAGATGTCACCGATCCCTCAAACACCACAGTCACTGGCGTATACTACGACCCGAATACACAAGTCCTTGATGTCAAGTACCTTGAGTACAATGGGCGGGAATACGTCATAGTACAGAACCAGATAGTTGACCCTGGGGCCGCAGATCCTAATGTGGGCAACTGGGAAGACCCTGCACAAGTCACTGTTACTCTAGTGGATGTCACCGACAAGACTGATCCTAGTTTCGTTGATGCGTGGTACGACGTCGACCACCCAAGCGGGCCACACAACCTCTATACTCACATGATAGACAACGAGTGGTACATCTTCGTCGCCAACCCTGACTACGAATCTTGTGACGTCGGTCAGGGCGATGCTTGTGGAGGCATCACTGTTGCCCACCTGAACTTCGCTGGCTACGGCGACCTACCACGAATTGTCAAGGTAGGCGAGGCTGAAGTAAGTTGGGAGTCCACTCTGGGCGGCTGGATCTACATCCATGACATGACAGTGCAGACTTGGCCGGGAGAAGATTCCAATGACCCGCGCTTCGGCCGGACCTACATCTATGGAGCATACTGGGAAGCCGGCCTGAGAATCTTCGACGTCTCTGACGTCCCACACCCCAACAAGGACCTCGTCGAGTACATGTGGCACGGCTCACTATGCAGACTCTCAGGAGGTACACAGGCCGGTTGTACCTGGAGAGCTCCGGAAGTAGGGCAGTGGATGGAGTTCGAGGACTTCGACGGTGACGGTAATATCGACTGTGGCTGCACTGGCAACGAGAACGGTGGTCGGGCCTCCTACATACACTACGCCGAGCCGGTTGACGACATGGTCGACGCTTCGCACCTCGGATACTCTCCGGGTAAGATGCACCTGACCATTCTCGCTACTGAGGTCCTTGAGACCACTGTTGGCACCGGCATGGCCTATTTGCTCGACACAACACCGTATGAGGAGGTCAACGGCAACGTTCGCTTCATGCCTCGACTAATCCATGGGTGGGAGAACCCGTTCGCACTCGACCATCACATCCCCGGAGGAGAGGAGTGGTTGCTGTTCAGCCCCCATAATGCCGACACTCAAATCTTCCAAACTGGATTGCCTGGACTACCTGATAACAGCCATGGTGGAGCTTGGGACGGCAGGATCTACCTCGGGAGCTACCATGCGGGGCTCTGGGTAATGGATATTGAGACGCTGATGGCAGCGGGACTTGAGGATGGTAACAAGTCCGATGTCCACATGGCTGCGACAGTTGGTTACCACCTATCTCACGGGGCCGACGGCGAGCCGCTAGACAGCGCATACTATGACTTCGGCTGGACTCCATTCATCTGGGCTGCTGAGTACCATAAGGGCTACACCTACCTGTCGTGCATCACCACGGGACTCTACATCGTCCAACTGGATATTGATCGGCCATACGGCATTCCATTGGACCAATAACGCTCCAGCGCGTAGCGCTCGGGCGACCGGTGCATTGAACAACCGACCGTATTCGTCGGCGATTGCGAGGCTTGTCCATGTTAGTACTGAGAAACGCCCCGATGCTGATGATGGTCGTGTTGATGGTGCTAGCTCCCCTCTCTGGTTGCCTCTCCTTCATCGCCGGAGATGACTCGGATGAGGGTTCGGACGCTTGGGTCGATCCCGTCGTCGAGATAGAGGATGCCAATCACTCTCACAGCGACATGCCGGCCCACAGGCTGTCCACCCCCAATGCGAATCTGATAGACTATCACAACCTCAACTGCGACGGAGAAGTCAAACCTCCTGCAGACTTGGACAACACGGCTGGTCGACCATGCTCTCCAGAATGGAAGAATGTCGCGCCGACCCCCGGGGACAACTCGGAGATAGCCATCGAGGGTAACTTCAACGAGGACTGTGAGATATATGCCGATGGTAGCGGTGGCTGCTACGCTTATGTCTCTAGTTACAATCAGTTTGAGATTCTCGATATCAGCAACCCTAACAACATACAATTGCTGTCAACATACTACGCAGAGATTGCCCGGATGATAGACATCAAAGTCACTCCCGACAACAACTGGGTGCTGGTGAACCATGAGCTTACCAACAGCGAGCTCGACCCAATACCTAACGACGACGACGCCAACAGTGGGATGAATCGTCTCGACGTCATCTATGTAGGAGACAAAACCAGTCCGATTAAGGTCGCTGAGTGGAACAATCCTCCGGCTGGCTTCCACAATCAAGATGTACACGTCTATTGCGACTGGGATCCTGCCAATCCACTGTGGTCCGGAGAGGAGTGTCACCTATTCCTGTTCGGTGCTGACCCCTATCCAGAAATGGTTGCAGGCGGAG
>Ga0206679_10000625_pt1 | contig 29547 bp, 22 predicted proteins | sample M110012015metaG_FD_155464 | JGI IMG/M metagenome (GOLD analysis project Ga0206679, IMG submission 155464) | Ammonia-oxidizing marine archaeal communities from Monterey Bay, California, United States - M1 100m 12015 | ecosystem: Environmental > Aquatic > Marine > Intertidal zone | place: USA... | reverse complement strand
CGCGATATTCTCAGCTGGCACAAGGTACTCAGGTATGTGTTCCTCCAGATACCAAAGACAATAATTAACATACTGCTCTGGAGTCATGTCAGCAGGAATGTTTTGTGAGTAAGGGTAAGGCGCTTTAATCACGGCTCCATCCCAGGGTTCCATATAGAGATTGTGCTCACTGGTGTAGCCGCTGATCATTTTGGTACCAATACCTGCACCATGGAAAGAGGAGGTAAAACTAATAATGTAGCGACGCTTTTTGTAGCACAACGCAGTGTGTACCGCTGACTCTACTGCCTCAGTACCAGAGACTTCAAAGGTGAACCGCGGCAATTGCTTGCCGGGCATAATCTCGGCTAGCTGCTCTGCCAATTCAAACCGCAACGGATGCTCCCAGTGATAACCATAACGTTGATGGGCATCATGCACTGCCTCTAAAACCTCTGGATGACAGTTGCCTAATGGGTTAGTCGCCCAACCATTTTGGAAGTCAATAAACCGATTGCCGTCCAGATCCCAGACATAGTCACCTTTAGTCTTACCAAGAATAATTTGTGCCGGTGGAATAAAACCCTTGGCAGCGGACTGCTCAGCTGCAGCATCATAGGTCAAACCATGACGGAAGAGCTTTTTCCCAGAGACGAGTCTCGCGGCGGTTTTTGGGCCAGGTAAGGTGTAGGTCATAGATCAATACATCCTGTCATTAGTGTCGTTGGTCAAACGATAATAAGGGTTGCTAATCACTGCTCTGTGTCACACTATACAGGCATATAGGTAATTAAACAGGCGTATAAAGTCGATGTCTAGGATCAAATAGCATGCCAATTACTAATCCAGCCATTCATCAAGAACGCCGCAAACTGCTTATCGACGCCACGATTACCGCCATCGCTGAATTTGGCCTTTCAAAATTGACCTTAGCAAAAATCAGCTCTATTGCAGGCCTTACAGCTGGAACCGTTAATTTTCATTTTGATAGCAAAGAGTCCTTACTATTAGAAACTCTTAACTTTGTTTCTGAAGAATTCGATCATGGGATTGCCAAAGCCCTAAAAAATGCAGGTCATGAACCTGCCAAACGTCTGGCTGCCATTATGGATGCCTCTTTGGACCCTGCCATTACGGAACATCGTAAGATGGCGGTCTGGCATGCTTTTGATTCAGAAAGTCGGGGCCGGGAAGATTATCAGCGTATTCGCGGCAACCTAGATAAGCAGAACTTCAAGCTCATTCTTGGTCTGTGCGAAGACATTATTAATAGTGCCGACAAACAAGTAGAAATCAACGCTAGGGCTATTGCCAATGCCATATCTGGGCTTACCGATGAGATGTGGAACGAGATTTTATTTGCTGGTGAAGATTACGATCGTGATGACGCACGCCATATCTGCCGCAGCTTTCTGGCGAGTATTTTTCCTTGGTGTTATGACATGCCGACTCCTCGAGCAAGCAGTGGCCCTAAGGATGTCCCAGCACCGATCAACATCACCAGAGCCTCTTTAAAAGACGCCGATAATGTCAGCGTATTATTTGATCTTTATCGACGATTTTATGAAGAGGAACCAGATCTAGGCTTGGCTAAGCGATACATTGAGGATCGATTAAAGACAAACACTTCGGTGATTTTTATAGCCTGGGATACAGGCGGTCAAGCGCTGGGATTCACCCAACTCTACTCAACATTCTGCAGCGTCGAGGCGGCGCCAATTTTGGTTTTGTATGATCTTTATGTCAACAGCAGTGCACGGAAACTGGGCATTGGCAGAGCTCTAATGAACAGCGCTATGGCTCATGCTAAAGAGACCGGTGCGGCGCGCATTGATCTAGAGACAGAGACAGGCAATACCAATGCTCAAGCACTTTACGAATCTTTGGGTTATGTTCGTGATACCGACTTCTATAAATACTCTTTAGCACTATAAGTATTTAAAGACCGGCGCTTTAGCCCACTTCGGACGCCATCACATAAAGAATTTCCAAACCAATGGTAGCCGCGGCTAAGGCGGTAATTTCAGCATGGTCATAAGATGGCGCAACCTCTACCACGTCAGCACCAACAATATTTAAGCCCTGTAAACCACGAATTATCTTGAGTGCCCTGTCAGTGGTAATGCCTCCCACTACGGGTGTGCCTGTGCCTGGTGCATAAGCAGGATCAAGACAATCAATGTCAAATGTGAGGTACACAGGCATATCCCCCACGCGCTGCCTGATAGCTTTCACCACATCAGTACTAGACAGGTCGTTCGCGCTAGCCGCATCTATCACCTCAAACAGATGGCTTTGATTATCATATTCAGTGCGAATGCCCACTTGAATCGAGTGGTCGGGATCAACGAGTCCCTCTTTAGGTGCGTAGTAGAACATGCAGCCATGATCATAACTCTCAGGCTCATCATATTCTGGTGTGTAGGTGTCTGTATGGGCATCAAAGTGCACCAAGGCCACGGGGCCATGCTGCTCATGCACTGCTCTTAATAGGGGTAGAGTGACGAAGTGGTCGCCGCCAAAACTCAATGTCTTTTTACCTTTGGCATGAACCGCTCCCGCGTGCTCAATGACGGTCTCAATCATGGAGCATGATTCACTTGGCTTAAACTCGAGGTCACCGTAGTCAATCACCTGTAATCTATCCATAGCACTAAATTGCCAGGGCCAGCGCTTTTCTTCCCAGCGCAAGTTACCCGAGGCCAATCGCACGCCCTGAGGTCCATGGCGGGTTCCAGCGCGGCCGGTAGTACCAAGATCATAAGGTATGCCCATGACGACAATATCTGCAGAGTCTATATTGCGTGTCAGTGGTAAACCCATATAGCTGTAGACGTTTGCAAACATGGAATAGCTGTTTGGAAAATCTTTATTAGACATTTCAAGCCCCCTACTTTACGGCTGAATTTAGCCATAACAGTGATTGTTTTTATTCTAGTCTACCCAGACACCCTGGTCGCGTAAATCAGTTAAGGTCAATTCAAGTCCCTGGCGCAATATCGAGACCAACTCATCGACCTGCTTTTTATTGATGATCAGTGGTGGCGAAATAATACAGATATTAATGAACGGTCTGACTAATAACCCCAACTTTTGACAATGTTGGTCAACCATTTCACCAATGGCATAATCTTTTTCAAGTAAATCTAGCTCGTTTCGCCCTTCAATGGTCATTTCCACCGCGGCCATGAGCCCTTCACCGCGCACATTACCCACAAGGGGAATATCCTGCAAGGTCTGCAACTGTTGCTGAAAATAAGGCCCTATTTCTAAGACTCTGTCGAGCAGCTCTTCTTTTTCAATAATATCCCAACTGGCCAATGCCGCAGCACAGGCGACGGGACTTCCACCCCAGGTATAGCCATTAGAGTAAAGACAACCTTCCGCATTATCGCCACTAAAACTATCTAGAAAAGACTCTGACACTGCATAACCACCCATAGGGATATAACCAGAGGTAACTCCTTTGGCAAAGATAATAATGTCCGGCACTATGCCAAAGACCTTCTCTGAGGCGAACCAATACCCAAGCCGCCCAAAGGCCGTCACTACCTCGTCTGCAATATAAGTAATCTCATGTTTTTTAACCATCTGCCAACAACGATAGTTATAGTCAGCCGGGGGCACGATCACGCCGCCACTGGCCATAACAGGTTCGGCGATAAAGCACATGATATTTTCTGGCCCCAGTTCAAGAATTTTTTGCTCTAGTTCATCAACTAAAAAATCACAGAATTCCGCCTCGGTGGCAAATTCAGGATGATAAAAATAGCAAGGCGCGGACAGAAAATGTACGCCATCGCGCATAATATCCATAGCAGTTTTATCACGCTCTTTACCGGTTATAGACGCCGATAAGTATGTGCTTCCATGATAGGCTTTTTCACGAGTGAGTATATGTTTGCGGTGGGGTTGACCCTTTATATTACTGGCCAGTTGGCACAACCTCAGGGCTGAATCGACGGCTGTAGACCCACCTGTCGTGAAATATATACGATTTAAATCCCCTGGGGTCTTTGCGGCTATGCGCTCGGCTAATTCCACCTCACGATTGTTAATCACTGTAAAGGAGGTAGCATAGCTCAAGGTCATAATTTGCTCAGCCACTGCATCAGCAATTTCACGGCGACCATAACCCGTTTGCATGCACCACATGCCGGCAGGTCCATCTAACAACCTATTGCCTTCCGCGTCATAGATGTAGACGCCCTCGCCTTTGACAATCACCGAGCTAGCATCATCCTCACCTAGAGCAGAAAGATCACCCCAAGGATGTAATAGATGCCGATTGTACTTATCTCTGTAACCTTCACTTTTCACAATATTTGCCTTGTTAATTCAAAGGATAATAGTTGCTGTCCAACGCTGATATAGTCGTTCTGCGACCTGATTTAGGGCTGCCACATTAGTCACCAGAGACTCTTTAATTTGCTCATAATTCTGTGTGCTGGGCGTTGTATCTCGCAAATGATCTCGCCACTTTGTAATCCAATCCAATACAAGAGCCTCAGTCATCTCAACATGTCCTTGCATAGCCAGCACATTATCACCATAACTATAGGCTTGGTTGTGGCAGTGCTTAGATGAAAACAAAAGTTGCGCCTCAGCCGGTAACGCAAAGGTCTCTAAATGCCAATGAAACATGGTGAAAGGATCTTTAATGTCACCTAACCAATCGGCCGCTGAGACATTCTGTTGCCTGTAGCAATAGTGCCAGCCTACCTCTTCCACTGAGTTCGAAGTTACCTCATAACCCAAGGCCTTCGTAATTAGCTGACCACCCAAGCAGTGACCGAGTAACGGTACATTGTTATCGAGCGCCTCTTGAATTAACTGAATTTCTTGGTTAATCCAAGGAATATTATCATTGGCGCTCATGATGCCTCCCATAAACACCAGCCCCGCCATCGATTCGTCTAATGTGGGTATAAGATCACCTTGATAACCGCGAACAATTCGGTAGGGGATATTTTTCTTCTCGAGATGATCCGCAATATACCCAGGATGTTCGTCATCCATATGTAAAAATATCAGCACCTGTTTAGTCATCATGTGGATTACAACGCATCTCGTATTTTATAGAACATCATACCCGCAGCCATGGCGGGTCTACGTAGTAATTTGCCGCCCGGCCAAGGCAAGTGAAACATTTTGTTCATAATATCAAAACGATGAGTATCGCCATCAACCGCCTCAGCAAGTAGGCGTCCGGTCATGTGCGTAGGAGCAACGCCATGCCCCGAATAACCACTAGCGTAGAGAACATTACTGTTTTTAATGCGACCAATTTGCGGCATTCGACGCACGCTGATGCCCATCCTTCCGGACCAGCTATAGTCAATTTTAATATTCTTCAGCGAGGGAAATACCTTGGCCATTTTAGCTCTCATAACGGCTTTGGCATTAGCAGGTTCCAGGCCTGAATAGTTGGATAAACCACCAAATAAAAGCCTTTTATCTGCTGACAATCGGTAATAATCTAATGCTGTTCTGGAGTCACACACCGCAACATCTCGAGCCATCGTTTGTTGTAACTGCTCATTCGAAAGCGGCTCGGTGCCAATAATACAGCTAGTCGCTGGAAGCACTCTTGCATCTAAGTAAGGTACCAATTTGTCCATGTAGGCATTTCCACACAAAATGACATGACCAGCTTTTACACTACCTTTTTCGGTGGTCACAACGGGGCTTTCTCCATAAGTAACATTGGTTACTTTAGAATTCTCAAAGATTTTAGCGCCGAGCGACTGGGCAACCTTAGCCTCACCAATACACAAATTAAGGGGTTGAATATGTCCCCAGTCTTCACGGTAGTAGCCCCCCAAATAGATCTCAGAATTAACGTACTCTTTAATTTTATCTCGATCTAATAGGTGCATGGCCGGATCTGCTTCGGCCCATTGTTGGTATGCTTTGAGATGACGTTTTTTTAAGCCAACCTCGCAGTAACCCCATTTAAGGTCGCAGTTGATGTTGTATTTTTCAATTCGTTGTTTAATGATATCAACGCACTCGACACCCATACCCTCTACGATATCAACACCCTCACTACCGATGGTCGAGCGAAAGGCACCAGGGTTCTGCCCATACCCACCTATAATCTGCCCTCCATTGCGACCACTGGCTCCCCAACCGATGCGATTGGACTCGAGCAGAACAACTTTATAACCACGCTCACTAAGCTCCACCGCTGTAGCAACACCGCTAAAGCCACCGCCGACAATGGCAACATCCGCTTCTATTGCCTCCTCAAGCTCGGGGTAATCGGTTTGCCAGTTGGCAGTCGCCGCATAATAGGAGGGTGCGTGTTGTTTTGTGTCGTCACTGAATTTTAAAAACATAAATAGAGACTCTTCTCTAAGGCTTACGCCTTTAATCCAGCAATAGTGGAGAGATACCAGCTGATAAACTCCATCAGAGTAGACTCATATTCAGGGTGGTAGGGTCCCGGCTCAAAGAACTGAGAATTCACTCCCTCGCTATTGCGCGTAATAATATATTCATCTTCTAGGCTGGTGTGATGCCAAAGCCATGCGACTTTTTCTTTGTCATAATCGACCCCTTCCCGTGCATCGCCATTAACATACCAAACTAGCTCCATGTCAGTTTCAGTAATGCTTCGTGGAATGAAACGATAAAGCACGCAATGATCAGGGTAATTAAGCATGAAGGTAAGCGGGCCCATCTGGAAATCACCAGCTCCGCCGTCAAAACCCTTCATGTTACCCATTAAAGGTGCAACTGGCTGACCATCTTTACTACCCGTTTTACAACCCTCATATAGAGCATAACGACTGTGATAAGAGCAGGCTCCAAAGGCCGACGCATCCTTATAGTAACCATAGTATTCTTCAGCGATACCAGGCACCCCAGTTATCTCTGCCGCTCTAGCCCACATAGCCTCGTTAATCGGCTTAACTTTCTCAAACGGAGCCTCAAGGGTATGTAATTTGGCGTATTGCCGATGAGAACTAGCGCAGTGATAACACTCAAGATAGTTTTCTAAAACTAACTTCCAGTTAGCATGAATACGATAGGTCTTACGCTCTGCCACCTTGGCATTTTCAAGATCATATGCGCCCAACTGAGTCGTAATCTTTTCCAATGGCGCCACAAAATCAGGCGCATCTGGATCGCAGTTAATAAATATCATCCCCTGAAAAATCACAAAGCGTACTGGCTTTAAAGAATAGTCATCGCAATTAAAATCCTCTCGATGATCCATATCACGGGCAGACTTTAGCTTGCCGTCATTGCCGTAGGCCCAACCATGATAGGGACAAATAAAGGCCTTGCGATTACCACTAGGCTCTTCGCACACTCGAGCTCCACGGTGCCTACAGATATTGTGCATCGCACCAATAACACCCTTATTGTCGCGACTAATAATGATTGAATCTTCACCAATATCGAACAAGAAATAGTCGCCATTTTTAGCAACCTGACTAATATGACCAGCATAGAGCCAGCTTTTGAAGATAATATTTTCTAATTCGGCTTGATAGGTAACATGTGAACGATAAAAATAAGGATCTATAGCAAACCCTGGCTTACCCAGCTGAGCACTGGCCTTGGCGGTCATTTTCTCTCTAGTATCAGAAACATCAGTTGCAATAAATTTCATATAAACACAGCCTACAATATTATTCTAATCGGAATTTTACAGTGCTGATGAAACTATACAACAACCAGCTAAATGATCATATAGTTAATTAAATGATTGTTTAATTTTCAGTTTGCCATCTAGAACCATCCCTAAACACGATCACATGGAACGAAGATACCAGTCATAATCAATGTTCGAGACCTGCTCGGCAAACTGCTCGCACTCTCCACGACGAATCGTACCAAATAGACGGCAGCAATCTTCGCCCAAATATTGAGGTAGCACGGCACTACTATCAAACTCATCCAACGCCAACGGCCAAATTGTTGGCAAGTTGATCTCTTCTTCTATTTCCACCCCTTCGGCCACCATCTCGCCGGGATCGCAACCCTGGCTAATACCATGGTGTACTCCAGCAACGAGAGCCGCCATAACGAGGTAGGGATTGGCGTCTGCTCCTGCAAGTCTATGCTCAACCCGACGATCTTTATCACCAGAAACCGGAATACGCAGCGCCACATCACGATGGTTATAGCCCCAACTAGGCGTTAACGGAACAAAGTTTCCTGCAATAAGGCGCCGATAAGAATTAGCGTTAGGCGCGAATATCGCCGTAGCATCAGCCATAGTTTCTGCTAAACCACCAATAGCATGGCGCAGCGTATCAGAGATCGCCGGCACCTCAGTTGAGTCCGGGTCAGCAAAAACATTAACGCCATCGCCGTCATATAAGCTGAAATGGACATGTAGCCCACTACCGGGGATACCCGTAAATGGTTTGGCCATAAAGGTGGCCGCCATGCCATGCTGTCTCGCCACCCCTTTGACAATACGCTTAAGAAGAATGGCGTGATCGCAGGCAGTGACCGGGTCATCCACATGATGTAAGTTAATTTCAAACTGTCCAGGCGCGAATTCTGAATGCACCGTGGTCATGGGCACATCTTGTGCCTCACAGGCACTGCGCACATCTTCAAGAAAATCATCGTTGTCCCAAAGATCTTCCGGCATTGCATATTGCGTACCAGACTGATCAACATTAGTGCCTGGTACCTTAGCCAAAAGCGGCTCTGGCACTGCAGAAGCACCACTCTTAATTAAATAGAACTCTAGTTCTGTGGCAACAACTGGTTTTAACCCCATTGCCTGTAAAGGCTCAAGTGCTTTAATCAGCATGTTTCGACAATCAAATAATGCCGGGGTGCCATCCAGTTCAGCGAAGGTAGCCAGCACTTGAGCTGTATCAGATTTTAACCAGGTAATGGGGGCCAAGGTATGGGCAATGGGATGAATTAATTTGTCTGGATCACCCTCCACATTGGCAAAGTCGACCTCGTCGCAAAACTCACCGCGAACATTTAGTAAAATAGTCGACGCGGGACCCTTAACACCTTCGCGAAAAAAAGTCGCGCATTCGATAGCTGGGATCCGCTTACAACGAATAATACCGTTCAGGTCCGGCATTAAAATCTCCAGCATTGTGATCTCTGGGTGTTGCTTGATGAATTCTTCTAGTTCTGACTCTACCGCAATATTCATTATGGTTTTCCTAGCTTATGTCCATTTAGTCCTACTCTACCAGCACCATCAAGGCATCCAAACCAACACATTCATCAGCACTTAATTTTATTGGATTAATATCCACCTCAATCACTGTGTCTGCCAAGACCAGAGCGATCTCAGATAATCTAGCAGCTGCCTCACAGTAACTATTAACATCTGCCGCCAAAGCACCACGGACGCCCGTTAAAAGGTCAGCCATCGACAGTTTTTGTAGCGCCCTTTTTACCGCGGCCGAGTCAAATGGCGGTATCAGCACCGCAACATCGCCTAGCACCTCAGCGTAAACACCACCAAAGCCGACCACCACGGTAGGTCCAAATTGACTGTCTCGACTCACGCCTAAAATCATTTCAACACCGCTTGATTGCACCATGGGAGCAATCATCGCCTGAGGACCAAGTCTCTCAGCCATGTCGCTATAAGCGGCAAATAGCTGTGCTTCGTTAAGAATGTTTAAATTCACCCCACCGACATCAGATTTGTGCTCTATCCCAGGCTGAGCAGTTTTAAGCACCAAGGGAAATCCTGTTACCGCGGCGACAGACTTCAATTCATCCTGACTACCCACCAGCAAACTCTGCAACATGGGCAGCCCCAAGTCTGCAAGGCATTGGCTGGCTAAGGTTTCTGACACCTTAGTTTCACCACGTAAACGCTCGCGCCAATAATCGCACTTATTCTGATCAACGCCTATAACTTGCATCGGCTCTCGTTGCTGAAAGTCTCGATAATTCATTAGACAGCGAGCACCAACCAGAAATTGACTAACACCATCAATCACTGGAAAACCTTGGTGGGTAGACGTTATGGCTAACTCATCGCTACCACTACCTTGCCTATTGGCCACGAGAAAAACCGGCTTTTCCGTGGCACTCTGGGCTTGATGTAAATAGGCCATGTAAGATGAATAAACTTCGCTACTGGGCCCACGATCATGGACTACTGCGCCTAGAGCCGCGCTCTGATCATTTAGGATGCCGGTAAAAGCAGCTGCCATCTTTGCCGGAGCATGAGGACCTCCAGCACCCCAAGCATCCAGCGGATTAACCGCGGGTAACCCCGGATCCAACAACCCTTCAAGGCGGGTAACCGTTGAATCACTAAACTGGGCTAGGGGTACGCCTGCACTGTCAGCTAAGTCGATCAATAATTGTCGCTCACCCCCAGAATCATGAAGACAAACAAGACCTCCCTCACTGACCGTCTTTGGCTGAGCAAACATTATTAATGTCGTTGCCAACTGGTCCATGTCTGCAACGCGCTGCACGCCATACTGATCAAATAGTGCGCTGTAGCACTGATCACTACCCGCCAAGGCACCAGAATGAGAGATGGCGAGTTCAGCGGCTAAATCAGTGCGCCCCACCTTGAGCACAACGATAGGAATGTTGCGCTGATTGGCTTTTTTGAACGCTTTTATGAGCTTTTCCGGGTAGCGACTAGTTTCTAAGAACAAGCCCACGACACGGGTTTCTGGAAGATCTAAGGCGTAGTCAAGATAATCCTCCATCGCTACGGTCAATTCATAACCACTGGATACGGCGAAATTGAATTGGATTCGTTGCTCACAATCAACAATGCCCGACATACCAGCGCCAGACTGACTTATTAAGGCAACATTACCCGGATAGGGATGATCACGGGTATCAAAACCACCAGCGAGTACCCGATCACGAACGTTATAAAAACCCATCCCGTTGGCACCTGCAATTAACAGTCCCGCTGACTGCGCTTTGCTGGCAATGCGTTGCTTTAAATTTGGGGTGGTGTCATCAGAGAGGATTAATGCAGAAAAAATAGTACAAGCAGGAATGCCTAAGGCAATGACATTGTCCAGTGCGGCCTCAATACGTTGGTCACTAATGGCAAAGATAACCTGCTCGGGGCGCTCGGGAAGATCAGCTAAACTAGGATAACAGAGGATATCTTCAACCCTGTCATAACTTGGATTAACCGCGTAAATTTCACCTTGGAAACCGCCCTTGCGTAAATTGACAATGACCTCATTACCGACGGTGCCACTCTTCTGAGAGGCACCCAGCACCGCAATCGACGCAGGCTTTAAAAGCGGTTGTAACCGATGAGTTGTCATTTAGAAGTCCGGTGCGGGGGTCTGCCTCTTGCGTGGTGGGTTAAATACAGCACTCTCAATGACTGTGCACTTGGCCATCACTCGAGTCCACTTTAATTCACGCTCATAGTAGATTTCAGTCACCAACTCTTGACCAGGTTTACCATATTTAGCATCCACCTGAGCAAAAGCAACATTGGTTTTTGCTGTTGGGCACCAGGCCGCAGTGGTGACTGTGCCCACTTGTTTATCACCGTCATAGATAAAGGCATATTCCGCAGGCTTGTTACCCTCAACATCAAGGTAGACAAAAGCGTAACGAGACCCCTCTTTCTTTTCTTTAAGGAGCGCTTTTCGGCCATTAAATACTGGCTTATCAAAAGACACCAACCAACCCAATCCTAATTCAAAGGGCGAGCGCGATCGACCCGTACGGACCGATTCTTCGGCAGGAATAAAATCTACCCCTGCCTGGACAAAGCCTGCTTCAGTACGCAACATTTCTAACGCATGCCCACCAATCGGTCGAATCTCACGATGCTTTCCTGCTTCAAACAACCGATCCCAAAAAGTTTCTGCCAACGAAGGGTCAACCCAAATTTCATACCCTAGATCACCGGTAAAGCCGGTGCGGCTGATCATGACTTCTGACCCTTCAAAGGGATAGCTAGTCAGACCAAAAGGTTTGAGGTTCTCAATACCGTCAAAACCCATATTTTTGAAAATAGCGCAGGACGTAGGACCCTGAACAGCCAGTGCAGCCACTTCAGCAGTCTCGTCAACGATCGTCACATCAAAACCTTCTGCTGACCACATCAACCAGTCAAGACATCGGGCATAAGCACAGAGACGGTAGTCATTTTCAGCGAGATGAAAAATGGTGCCGTCATCCATAACCTGCCCGTTATCATCGCACCAGACGGTATAAGCCACTCGGCCGACACCAATCTTTCTGATATCTCGTGTTACCAGACGATTTAAATAAGCGCCCGCGTCTGGCCCGGTAAAGCGGTATTTGATCATTGGAGAAATATCAAACACCCCCGTATTACTTCGCACTGCAAAATATTCTTGCTCAACACTGGTGTATGCCTGAGGGGTCGTATAACCCTTCCAGTCTTCCCACATATTGATCTCACAAGCCGCCAAACAGCGAGAATAAAAAGGTGTTTTTAGCATCATAGTTTCGTTATGTGGGATCATGCTGATTTACCTCGCTTAATAATTTCTTTTGCCGCATTGTGACCTGCTAAGCCCATTACACCGCCACCAGGGTGAGTGCCTGCACCACACAGAAATAGACCATCGACTGAGGTACCGTACTGAGAAGCACCAGGGAAAGGACGCATTGTTAGTATCTGATCAAGGCTGATCTCACCGTGATGCCAATGACCACCGTGTATGTGGAATCGCTCTTCAAGGTCTGCCGGAGTGAGTAATTCACTGGCGACAATCTTATCTTTTAAATCCGCCGCATAATCAGCAATTCGGTCAATCACCAATTGCTTAAACGCTTCCTTATTTTCGTTATTCCAGCCACCTTTTAACTCATAGGGAGTAAACTGAACAATGACCGACATCACGTGCTTACCCGCTGGGGCAAGACTGGCATCATGTATCGTTGGAATACTAATATCCATGGCTGGTGCCGTTGAATATTCACCATACTTGGAGTGGTTAAACGCTTTTTCGATATAGTTCATGGTTGGTGCGATTAACAAGCGCTGACCCATCTGCTGCTCACTGAGTCCCGTAAAGGTTGGCAAGCTGTCCAAAGCAATATGCAACTTAGCCGCGTCTCCCTTCATGCGCACAGATTTTACCCGACGTGCAATACCGGTCTCAATATTGGTTAAGCCAACTAACTTATTAAACGTCGTTTTAGGATCTGCATTAGATACGACCAACCCAGCATCGACCACTCGGCCATCAGCTAGTGTCACACCTGTAGCACGATCAATGTCGATATTGATTTTGCTAACGGCAGAGTCTACTTCAATATCGACACCGCTGGCGCGGGCAGCCTTAGCCATGGCTTCGCCTACTGCACCCATACCACCTTTAACCACCGCGGGGCCATTAAAGCCGTATATATCACCCATGCGACGATAGAGATAACCGTAAACGGTGTTCGGTGACCGCGGCCCCATGTGAGAACCTAGTAGTGAGTCAAAGCTAATGGCGGCTTTCAAAAGATCATTATCGAAATTCTCTTCCATTACGTCATATATATTAATCAACGCTAGTCGCATCAAGTCACTCATGTCGGCTTTGCCGAGCATTTTCATGCCTAGGCCTAACTTGGCTAGGGTGATACGATCAGTAAGATTGCCCTCAACCAGTTTCGGCGCTCGACGGTTAAAGGCACCAGACAACAACTTAGAGAACTTAAGTATCTGCTTATTAAAGGCAACAAAGGCAACGCGATCTTCATCAGATATTCCTGCGCCCTCAAGCTTGTCGCCATCGATGATTAAATGGTTACCATCTTCAGCCAGTGCAATGGTGTTAAGGTCACGGGCTGCAAGTTCAAGACCCTGTTTGTTCAAACCCATATCTGAGGCGACATCGGGGTTTAACTGGAACAACCAATGGGCACAGGAAGAAACCGAGAACTGATCACTAAATTCACTAGTGGCAGAGGCGCCACCAAGAGATTGATTAGCTTCAATCACTAGCACCTTACGCCCAGATTTAGCCAAATAAGTTGCACAAATTAAGCCATTGTGACCACCACCAACAACAATGACATCATAGTTCTTATTAAGATCAATCATCGTCATACCCTCCAGGCACGGTGTTGGTTAGCTTGAGATCCATGAGTATTTCCCGTGCTGCGTTCGCACCCGGTGCAGCCATCACACCGCCTCCTGGGTGAGTGCCAGAGCTACACATATACATGCCTTTTACTGGCCCACGATACTGGGCATAACCTGGGAATGGACGATTGAACAGTAACTGATCAAAGGTCAACTCACCCATGAAGATATTTCCTTCTGTCAGGCCAACCTCGTTTTCGATGTCCTGGGGTGTTCGCGTCTCACAGTGCAAAATCAAATCTTTGAAGTCAGGACTGTAATTGCTGATTTGATCAATCACCGTTTTTTCAAAACCAGCCTTGTCTTCAGCAGTCCAATCGCCACCATGAATTTTAGGTGGTGCGTACTGCACAAAGACCGACATCATGTGCTTGCCCGGAGGCGCCATCGTAGGGTCAATCTGGGTGGGAATGAGCATATCCACATAAGGATCTTTCGACCAGGTCCCATCTTTCCACTCATCGTAGGCTCGCTCCATTTTTTGAAGAGAGTCACTAAAGTGTTTCTCACCCAAGCAAAGAGGACTGTCTTTAGGTAACCCGGTAAAGGTCGGCAGGCCATCCAAAGCAATATTAAGCTTGCCAGATGAGCCGCGGATTTTAAAGTTCTTGGCCTTTTTGACTACATCTGCTGGCAGATCACCCTCGTCCATGATTTTTAAGAAGGTTCGTTTGGGATCAAGGTTTGACACAACGATATCGGCATAAAGCTCGTCACCATTGGCCAGAGCCACACCTTTGGCCTTGCCATTTTTGACAATAATTTGAGCAACCTCAGCATCACACTGAATGGTGCCGCCAAATGACTGGAAAGATGCCGACAGTGCGGCAGATACTGCGCCCATACCACCACGAGCAAAGCCCCAAGCGCCGACAGAACCATCAACATCACCCATATAGTGGTGTAACAATACATAGGCAGTACCCGGGGAGTAAACACCCAGTGCAGTGCCAATAATGCCACTACCGGCCAAATGAGCCTTGATGACATCAGACTCAAAATACTCGTCGAGGAAGTCACCAATACTCATGGTCCAAAAACGCATGGTATCGGCCAAGGCCTCTTCACCCATGCTGCCAAAAGATTTAGCTAAAACACTCAACTCTTTAAGGTCTCTCGGCTTTAATGATGTTGGATCAGGCGGTGTGCGCATCAAAAACGGACGAATCAACCGGGTTTGTTTCATTACATCTGCTTCATAACGCTCATAAGCACTGGCGTCACGCTTCGAATGCCGAGCAAGCTCACGCAGCATACGCTCATGGTCGGCATGGGCGCCAAGGTAGTCACCATTCTCCTTAAAAGTTACACCGCCGCCATAAGGTACAACCTGCAAACCGTGTCGAGGGAGCTCTAAGTCACGGATAATTTCAGGTCGCAACAGACTACAAACATAAGAGCAGTTGGAATATTTCCAGTTAGGATACAGCTCACGACTAACCGTGGCACCACCAATGTAAGCGTTTTTCTCTAGCACCAACACATCTAGTCCTGCCTTTGCCAAGTAAGCGGCATTAGTCAAACCGTTGTGTCCTGCCCCGACAATAATCGCATCGTATTTTTTCATAAAATTAAGCCACTCCAAGCAATTGGCTGGCGCCCATTGGCGATCCGTTATTTAATATTTGATTCAAGAATGCCAAAATTTAAATCTCCTGTCCACTAAAAATGAATGGTTGTTCATTCAGTTGCGCGGACTCAAGCAATGGTTTATGGTTTGGACTACCCCAATAGTAAGCTAACTTAGCAATAGTATAGGAGCGGATAATGGAAGCGGTTAAAGCCGAGCCCAATATAACCCCAAGATCGTTATCCAAACAGGCGAGACGTAAGCAGCTTATTGAGGCAACGATTAAATGTATCGCCGACAAAGGTCTGTCTGGGACCACTATGGCAGATGTTACTCAGCAAGCCGGCTTAAGCCTGGGTATTGTTAATCTGCATTTTCAAACTAAAGAAAAACTACTGATAGAGACGTTGAGTTATATCTCTAACGAATACACCACCGGTCTTAATGAAATATTTAACGATGAAAAGTTGACCACTGAACAGAAAATTCTTGCACACATTAACTTTGACTTTAGCCGTAAAATTACCGATCGCAACAAGCTCGCGGTATGGTTCGCCTTCTGGGGTGAGACCAAATCCCGCCCTACCTATATGTCAATTTGTGCCAGCTATATTAGTGAAATCGCCACTAATTTAACCCAACTGTTTGCCATACTCAAACAACAAGGTGGTTACTCAGCAGTTGATCCAGATTTGGTTTGCACCTGTTATACCGCCCTATCAGATGGTTTGTGGTTAGATCTTCTTATGACTCCAAAAGGGTTAAAACCGGCTCAAGCACAAACAGTAGCAATGCATTATTTAACCACCCAATTTCCAGATCATTTTAAAAACTGAGAATGATTTTATACCCAGGAGAGCGTCATGGAAATTCAACATAGGCAAAGTACTATTGACTGGCAGAAAAAGGTTCGTCAGTTTGTCGATGCTGAATTAATTCCGTGGGAGATTGAAGCTGAAATGAATCAAGGTGTGATTCCTGAAGCGGTGAGCAAAACGATGCAAGACCGTGCAATCGCATTAGGTCTATCAAAGATGGATGCACCAACAGAGTATGGTGGCCTCAGCATGAGCATGGTCGATCAGGTCGCTGCCTGGGAAGAGCTAGGTCGCGTGACCAACGCGCTGTGTTGGTGTTTTCCAGAAGCACAGCACTGGATGTTTGAAGCCTGCGCCGATAGCGACTATCAGATTGACACCTACCTGAAGAGACTTATGGATGGCAGCCTGCGTGAATGCTATGCGATTACCGAGGCGGAATCTGGCTCATACGAAGTTACCAATGCTACCGCCGTAAGCTGTGATGGCGGCTATTCTCTAAGCGGCGAAAAGTGGTTCGTGACCAGCGCCAATATGGCTGACTTCTTTTTTGTTCAAGCTAAGACTGATGACGGACAAGAGGCTCTGTTCTTTATCGATATCGATGCTCCTGGTGTCACCATGATTGAAAACCCAGTTTTCTCACACACCTTCCCGTCTCATCATCCAACCTACACATTTGATAATGTTTTTGTGCCCGAAAAAGATCGCATCGGTGGTGAAGGCTCGGGAATGGATTACAGTCGCAGTTGGTTTCGTCATGAACGCCTGACTATTTCTGCGCGCATGCTTGGTGCCGCGACACGCATGATAGAAGAAGCAACGGCTTGGGCCGCTCAACGGAACATTCAGGGAGAAAAACTCATTGAAAAACAAGCCATTCAATTTAGTCTGGCTGACAGTGCTACCGAACTCTGGGCAGCAAAGCTCATGGTTTATGAAGCGGCCGAGGCCCATGATCGTAGTGATGACTTGAAGTCTCTGCATGCACGTTGCTCAATGGTTAAGCTGTATTCTACTGAAATGGCTAACCGAGTAGCTGATCGCTGTTTGCAAATTTGGGGTGGCCGCGGATACCGCAGAGATAATGCCGTAGAACGATTTTATCGTGAGGTGCGGGTTGACCGTATATGGGAAGGTAGCAGTGAAATGCAGCGTATGGTGATTGCCCGCGCATTACAAAAACGAGGCTTAAAAGGGATGTAATGTGCTGACATCACGGCGATCTTATGGTCTTGCCCGACAACTAGCTCGACAGATGTGGCTGGTGCTGATTGCTATTGCCACTCCAACAGTAAGTATCGCCTCTGAACAAGACCTGATTGACGCCGCACGAGGCACACCGCAAAAACTCAATATTTATAACTGGGCCGACTACATCAACCCCAAGGCGCTTACCGACTTCGAGAAAGAGTTTGGCATTGAAGTGATCTACGACATCTATGACTCTAGCGAAATTGTTGATACCAAACTCATGACGGGCCGCAGTGGCTACGATGTCGTGGTGCATGCAGCCTCCTTTACCGCACGACTTGCAACCACGGGTATTTTCCACCCAGTAGACTTCGATAAGCTACCTAACTGGCATCACCTAGACACAGATTTAGTGCGTAAAGCTAATGAGAAATATTCTAATGGCCTTCAAGGCGTACCTTTCTTTTGGGGAACCACCGGTATTGCCTACAACGTTGACTTGATCAAAGAGCGTATGGTCGATCCGCCTCTCGATAGCTCAGCGCTGATATTTAACCCCGACATTATTTCCAAGTTTACCGACTGTGGCATTTCCTTTTTAGATGATCCGACGTCGGTCATTCCTATGGCTATGCTGTATCTAGGCTACCCCTCTAACTCAGTAGATTTACAGCAACTCAAAGAAGTAGAAGCACTGGTCAAGGCGGTGCGTCCTTACATTACCTATTTCAGTTCTACTAAAATGCTCCTGGATTTACCCAGCGAAGAAGTCTGCATTGCTATGAGCTGGTCCGGTGACTACTCGGTAGCAACTAATCGGGCCAAGGAAGCGGGTATCGATATTAACTTGGACTATATTCTTCCCAAGGAAGGCGCTGGCATGTGGTTTGATAATATGTACATCCCCGAAGACGCACCCCATCGCGAAAATGCGTATCTGTTTCTCAACTATATGTTACGCCCTGAAGTGATCGCAGCCTCGAGTAACTACATTGGCTACGCCAATGCCAACAAGTCAGCGACGCCACTAGTAGATCCAAGTCTGACTGGGAATATTGCTATTTATCCGGATGCAGAAACACGACAAAGGCTTCACACAACTGAGGTCTTAGCACCACAAGAAGAACGCAAGCGATCGCGCACCTGGACCAAAATTAAAACTGGACTGTAACCGCTACGTCATGGAATAGCCTATGAACAATGAAAATACAATCAAGGCCAATCAATCTGCAAAGCCCTATGTGGCGGAAACGCCTTGGCTAGATCCAGAAGCCGTGCCATTTATTCAAATCAAAGGCCTCAGTAAACAATTCGATGACTTCTCGGCGGTCGATAATGTTGATCTAAATATCTATAAAGGAGAGTTGTTTACCATTCTCGGTGGCTCTGGTTGCGGCAAATCGACGCTTCTTCGTATGCTGGCCGGTTTTGAAACGCCCAATGCTGGGCAAATAATTATTGATGGTATCGATATGGCCAATATCCCTGCCTATGACCGCCCAATTAATATGATGTTCCAGTCCTATGCAGTTTTCCCACACATGACGGTGGAGCAAAACATTAGCTATGGTCTAAAAAAAGACAAACTCGCTAAAGCTGAGATTGCCACTCGTGTAAAAGACATGCTGGAACTGGTGCAACTCAGCGAGCTCGCTAAGCGCAAACCTAATCAACTTTCTGGCGGACAACGTCAGCGTGTAGCGCTTGCTCGCGCGCTGATTAAGCAACCCAAGGTCTTACTGCTAGATGAACCCTTAGCGGCGCTGGACAAAAAACTCCGAGAGCAAACCCAATTTGAGTTAATAAACTTACAATACGAGCTGGGTATTACTTTTGTGGTGGTTACTCATGACCAGGAAGAAGCCATGACACTGTCAACCCGCGTAGCAGTTATGGACGCTGGTAAATTTATCCAGATTGACACACCAACCCAGGTGTATGAATCACCCCACAATCGATTTGTAGCGAATTTTTTCGGCACGATTAACTTCTTTAATGCCACCGTACTCAGCACCGACCCTGAGGCTCAAACGCTGACCGCCCAGCTGGAGAAAACCGGCACCCAGTTAGAGGCTAAAGCTGAAGGTAGGTTTTCCGCGAGCGATGAGGTCACTATTGCTGTCAGGCCTGAGAAAATCAGTGTCAGTCAAGAACGTCCAGAAGGCGATCACCTCACCATTACCAAAGGTACGGTCGAAGATCTGGCCTATTATGGCAATCGCAGTGTTTATCGAGTGCGCAGTCAGTCGGGTCGAATTATTCAAGTCAGCGCACAAAACAATCAGCGCTCCGAGCAATTAGTCCTGGAGTGGGACGACGAGGTATACCTATCTTGGGACTCTAGCTGTAATGTTGTGCTATCTGAATGAGTGACTCCAAGCGAGTTTTAACTAAGACCTATCACCAGCCACTGGGGGATAAACTATGGCGTAACTTCGTCATTGGCATACCTTACTTTTGGCTGCTTTTGTTTTTTCTGGCGCCCTTTGCCATCGTATTTAAAATCAGTTTTGCCACACCTATTGTCGCCCAGCCACCGTTCACCCCGCTATTTGATTTTACTGCCAATGCCAGCCAGTGGTTACTGGCTACCTGGGACAATTATCGCTTTCTCACCGAAGATAATCTTTATTGGGTTAGCTATTTTAAGTCGATCAAAACCGCCGCTATCTCCACGCTAATTTGTCTGCTGATTGGCTACCCCATGGCCTACGGTATTGCTCGCGCCACATCCACTACGCGCAATATTCTATTAATGTTAGTGATACTACCCTTCTGGACATCATTTTTGTTGAGGGTTTATGCGTGGATGGGGCTGTTGGGGAAAAATGGTATTGTTAATTCACTACTCATGAACATGGGGCTTATAGACTCGCCACTGCAAATGCTCTACACCGACATGGCCGTGTATTTGGGCATTGTTTATACCTATATTCCGTTTATGATTTTACCCCTGTATGCCACCCTAGAAAAAATGGATCCCAGCCTGCATGACGCCGCCGCAGATCTCGGTGCCAAACCCTGGCAAACCTTTATCGATGTGACCTTACCCTTATCCATGCCTGGCATTATCGCTGGATCGCTTCTGGTTTTTATTCCCGCTATTGGCGAATACGTCATACCGGCACTACTCGGCGGCATCGACTCACTGATGATTGGCCGCACTCTATATGATGAATTCTTTGTCAATCGTGACTGGCCATTGGCCTCTGCGGTTGCCACTATATTACTGATCATTGTGGTCATACCAATCATGCTGTTTCAGCGTAGCCAGCAGGAGCAAGAGTAATCATGCAAAAGTCCTCGCGCTTTGTGTTCTCGGCCCTCTGTTTTGGCTTTGCCTTTTTGTACATACCTATACTGGTATTGATTGCATTTTCTTTTAACCAGTCGGCTATTACCTCAGTCTGGGGCGGGTTTTCACTGCGCTGGTACACCGCACTATTTAACAATGAGCAAATTATTGAGGCAGCCCTACTTAGCTTAAAAATTGCCGCCACGAGCGCAACCTTCGCAACCATTCTAGGTACTATGGCAGGTCTGGCCTTAACCCAAATGGGCCGCTACCGTGGTCGGCTGATTTTCACTGGTCTAATAGCTGCACCCCTGGTTATGCCTGAAGTCATTACCGGACTGTCATTGTTGCTGATGTTTGTTAGCCTGCAAGAATTGATCGGCTGGCCCCTATCACGAGGTGCTGGCACCATTACAATTGCACATATTACCTTCTCTATGGCCTATGTTGCGGTGATTGTGCAGTCAAGGCTATCCAGCATGGATCAATCTCTGCAAGAAGCCGCTATGGATCTCGGCGGCAGGCCTACGCAAGTAGCTTTTGATATTACCTTGCCTCTAATTGCACCCTCTATGCTGTCGGGTTGGCTGTTAGCCTTTACCCTATCACTGGATGATCTGGTGATAGCCAGTTTCACCTCGGGCGCCGGCGCTAGCACCTTGCCGATGGTCATTTTCTCGAAAATTAAACTTGGCGTCACACCCGACATTAACGCGCTGGCGACGCTAATTATTGGCACAGTAAGCATTGGCATTATGATCGCTAGTTGGGTGATGTTTAGGCAGAGTAAGCGCAATTAAATAGAATTTGCCATTGGCGCAGATGGTGACCTAGCTGGCATTTTTATTCGATATCAGGCGCATTCAAACTATGATCACGTGGCTAAAAACGATAACGTATTTTTGCGATTAGCGACTCAACCCGGACCCCACTCCAACCCTCATCAAATAAGGTTCCGGGGCCTTCATCTCCATCATCGCTGCCATAGTAGCCACCACGGCTATAGACTAGGAAAATATCTGATAGTGGTGCTAGCTGATAACGGTAGCGAATCTGGAACGCCGTATCGCTAACACTAAAGTCTGACGAGGGCGTAGCAGATGACAGTAGCTTTCCCGCAGAATCTAATTGATATCCGTCGATGACTCTTGCATCTATACCCACCCATTGAAACTTCAAACGCACTTCTTGTCGGTTAGAGGGATACCAATCGAAGCGAAAACCCCCTTCATAGGAATCAGCTTCATAAACGGCTAACTGCTCTGCGCTAAAGTCCCAAATCAGCCATTCCTGATAATATTTATAGGAGATGCCTGCGCCTAAGGTGACTGTCTCAGTTAGATAAATTTTGGGCATGAACTTTAGGGACGCAGAGAGTTTATCTGTGCCATCGTTCTCAAATGAGATTTTTGTCTTGTAAGAATAATCATTGCCTCTGGGGCTTAAATAAAGAAACGAGCCCCAATACTGAGCAGGCTGAGCATAATCTCCATTACTACGGGTAATGCGGTCGTCCCAACCAGATGATTTTAAACCTAGGTGCAAGGAGACCTTGCGGCTTGATTTAAAAACACGTTCGTGCTCAAAATCAGCCCATAACCAAAGGCGATCGCCATCATTATTCTCTGTATAGCCATACTCCAATTTATTATAACTAGATAAGGTCGCAGATTCTGGCTTGTATGATGAAATGTTGTAACGGGTACTTCCATAGAATTCATTAAAATCATTGCGCTTCATGAACCCGAGATCATTCATATCGAATTGATCGCCATAATGAGACACATATAACTCCTGCAACCACGTATCACTCGGGGAGTAAGATAACTTTAACCAACCAGCATAATCTTGATCATCTATATCACTTTGCCCATTATTGATATTAGCCTGTTGCTGAACATCACTAAAAAGCACTTGGCCGTTAATGCGAACCTCATCAGTTTTTCTCCAATCCATGTCAATGACTTGCACCATCGCTTCTCGATCTATTGCCGGGCGATCAGCATAGGTTAAGCGATGACCCAGCGATAAATTGTTAAATTTACCCTGAATACGGCTAGATAAAAAATCACCCCCTTGACTGTCGCCTATGTTTTCTTCGCTTACCATAAACAGACCGAGATTTAACCCTTCATCAAAGTAAGTGATTTTAGCGGCTGCATTGATATCAACAAGGCCACCACTTAAAGGATCTGAACCTATACGGCGGGTATATAAAATGTTGTCCTCATTGGGTAGTAGGCTTGCAAATAAGCTTTGATTTTCAGTAAAGAAAGGACGTTTTTCGGCAACATAGGTCTCAAAAGCGGTAAAATTAACCACTAAATCATCACTTTCTACCTGGCCAAAATCAGGTTTAATTGCACCGGTCAGCTGGGTATTACTATTGGGGCGCCAAACAACATCTAATCCTCCATTAAAGTCACTCGCTGCGCTTTCAGCTACACCATTATTAAGGTCTTTGCTGTAACTAAGATAGGGAAACCAGTCTAATGTAGATGCCTTTACTTGCTCGACTTCAATCGAGTGCCAATCTTCCAAAAAGGTATTTCGCGTGTAATAGGCATTTGGGAAAGCGAAACGTAATGACTCATTAAAAACCACTCGCGAAAACCAAACCGCCATATTCTTAATGCCGTCTCCAGTATCTGACATTGGCGCGACTGTCCAAGGAATATGAATTTCGCTATACCAGTAATCCGCATCACTAGATGTTTGAGAGTACCAAGTGCCATCCCAATCATTGGAATATGTTGACCCACCCATAGAGCTATCTCGTCTAGAATTGGCAGAACCCACCGTAAAGTCATAAGCCGTTTCAGCGGTACCATCGAAATCAATCATCACAACATTACGATCACCATTTATCTCCGCGTCTCGGGCAAAACGTCGATTAACCCGCTTTACTGAAGCAGGTTGATAGTTAATAAACCCAATAAAAATACCTTCTTTGTTTGTGATCATACGGACTTCAGTGGCATATTTGGCAGGGTCACTGGTGAGAGGTTCTACAGTAACAAAGTCGGTATAAACCCTAGTGTTGGCCCATTCTGGCTCGTCGAGTACTCCGTCAATTGTGATGGCACCATAGACAGCAGGTACCATTAGGTAACTTAGACTGACTAGCAACAGATAACGATAGTTGGCTTTAGACATAAACGCGGATATTTTCTCTATATTTTAGGTACAGGTATTTTATGGAGTTTTTCTGGAATTACTACCTCGACATCCAGCGAAGTCCAATATTAAGAGGACGTAAAGCCTTGTTTAGATTCTTTTTCTGACACTCTAATTTCATTACGCCAATCAACAACATTCATTTCAATAGCCATAAATCCAGCTATCCAGACAAACTCATCCCAGGCGAACATATAGTGCGCTCGATAGATCCAGTAACCAATAGCCCCCCACAACAGCGTGTATAAAAAGATTTTGATACCTGTCAGTAATTTAAACACCATGCCTTGGCTAATATTACGATCCTGCAGCCAAACGGTTACTTCAATAGTGAAAAGTATGAGCAACCAAGTCGTCCCCTCAATGAGATCAACCCACCCTAACTGCTTCTCTATTACAAGGCCCACGTAGTCTTCAACAATAAAGTGAGTCGGTGGATCGACATAAAAAAATTGAGTGGCACCGGACAAAGCCGCGCAGTTAATTTCACTAACCTTTGTATAAACCAAGTTAGAGGCGTAGGAAACATCTCTATCGATTATCTGACAAAGGCTAGTGACACCCTCAAGGGGAACTGCGCCATAGATTTCAACGAGATTAATAACATAGGCATAAATTGTATGACTTAGTGATACGTAACATATCACTCGAACACCCTGCATCAACAAAGTCTTTGTGCGAGACAGCGCATCATCAGACAGAATATAGGTTTCTAGCTCAAACAAAATCAGTAAGAACATCCACGCACTTTCATCGATAGTGGTTGCAAACGCCCGTGTTAACTCTAACAAAGAGCTTTCGCTGCGCAATATGTGCCCAGCGATAACCCAATCATCCCGGATATACAACATGAAATTAACTAGCAGCAGAGAGTACACGACAATTTTGACAATCTGCCGAATATCAAGGGGATCAGGTCTTGGTTTAATAAGCTCGGCGGTCATAATTTAACCTTTGCTGTTAAAACACCACACCCCTCTATTGGCCCTGATACCAGATGGGTGAAGTCCATGCCATTTCTCGAATCATGTCTGGATATTGCCCATTAGTACAAAGCTCTGGGCGATCGACTTCTGCGATTGCAGCACAATCATAGGTGTGCCAGCGAGGCGTTTCTGGCTCTACTGCTCGCAGATAATAATAGGCTGATTGAGCAGAATCAAAGCTGTCATCGGTATAGACATTACACAGACTATCCGCACCGGCTTCTTCGTTTGCTATGGGTATTACCTGAGTATTCATTTTACCCAAGGCGTCTATCCAACCCTTAACGAGATGCAGTTCTTGAAGCTTTTGGCCGTCAGGATCTTTCGCTGCATAGGCTAAAAATGTCGGCTTGCTGAGTTTGTTAGAACCAATTAAATCAGCTCCCATGGGCACGCCACCGGCATAAGCCTGAGTGATCATGTCGTTGCTCTCACACATGTTGCTATCGAACCCCCACCCCGCAAACAACCGCGGTCTGATTCTTGGGCCTGAGGTGCCAAAAACTTCTTTCCGTAACATTGCATCAAAGATCGCATCGCGGGTATTTTCAGGCGCCCAGATGCCGGCTAAACCGCCAGGGTTACCGTCAATGCCACTGGTCAATAATCCTGGCTGTAGCCGCTGTGCTGGGTTAGCCTCGCCTGAAACAGCGCCTACCCAGGCTGATTCTTTAACACCACCAGAGGTCGCTGAATGAGTATCTGTAGCCGCAATAATACCCAGCTTAACCGGATTGAGCCCTATGGATTGCTCTTCTTTAAGGCCCACCAATAAGGCCGACCTTTGGAAATCTGTCGGATGAACACAACCAGCACCAAGCATTCCGTAGGTGCCAATAGTGCCCTCTTGGCATTCCACCGTCACTTTAGATGCCTCTATAATAACAAGCTCAGTGGAGCTGAAATCACTAGTCAGATAAGTTTTATCTTCACCCATACGCCTGACTGCTTCAATATCGCAAAGCTCATCTGGCGCGCCAAATACTGAACTCAAGCCATTAATACACTCGGAACCACCTTTATGCTGAAAAATCTCCATGATCGGTTCGCGCTTCAGACGACTTTGTGCGTAGGCGCGCTTTGCCGCCGTAGTGTCCTCCAGTTGCATATAAGGCGCCATGCGCCCGTTAGCTAAATTGGAGTTATGTGGAATGGTTAAATAATCACAACCGTTCTCAGCGTCACAAACAGCATCTAAGGCGGACCATAATTTACTATCGATAGGCGCATCAATGTAACTTACGGGTAGTTCTGGAACCGAATCATTCCTAAAAATCACATTACGGTGATAGTTGGAGGTGCCTGGGGTCCCCGTGTATTCATAAGCCACAAAGCTAGTAAATTCACAGGGAGTATTGGCTTTATTAGAAGTAGCCTGAATATCTTGCCACGGAGACCGTGCATAATCGCGACAAAGACCGCCATCTTCACCGCAGATCTCTGGAATTCTGGTCGGTGTCTCTGTAGTAATAACCGTCCCCAACATGATCATGCCTTGGCGCTCGTTAGACCTGTAGCCGGAACAAAATTCTGAATCATAAACGGGAGAACCAGCCGTTCTGCAAAGGGCCCGTTCGCCAAGAAATTCTCCGTGGTCAGTCACTGCCAAAAAGTCTAGTGGGCGATCTATTTTTGTTCGCCCAACCGCGACGCCCTGATCGTTAATCGGAAAAATAGGTATTTCCTCGCCACGAGCATAGCGGTGGGCATCTTCGGGAGTTGCTCCGGTGCTATTAGCTGCGGCATCAAAGGAATAACTGGTGTGAACATGCAAATCACCAAATAATGCGGTGCGATTCTCGTCGAAAGCCTCACAACTGCCCGGTTCAAATGCGACAGGACCTCGATCTACTTCAACTGAAGGTGTTATGGCGGTCTCTGGGTCATTGCAGGAAACGAGCAACAAGGTTACTAGTGTGGCCGGAATTAGTCTGGTTATCATAATCATCCCTATTATTATAAATAATCTACAGTCTAAGCTTAGACTGCATTTATCTAATTTTAATAATTTAAGTAAGACTATTCAGTACTGTAATATTTAGGCCCTTACGCGATCAATGTTTGCAAGATCTAAGCTCTTACTTTCACGACTATATAGGCCCCCGTAGAGATAAGAAACATCGGCAAAAACGGCACAAAGGGATAATATGGAACTAGCGCTTCGACAAGCCTCATAATTTCATGATACTGATAAATAGGCTCATATAGCTCCCACGCAGTCTTACTCCATAATGAGCCAACACTTGCGATCAGCCCGAGTAGAATAAGAATTTTACCAATCCATCTGATCCAAAAAGTGTGTATTAATACGCTAGATTTTTCTTGCATCCACGAATTCCTTTTTATAGTTTGAGCTGGTTAACCTAACTCAGCTACCGCCCTATGAGCCTGCTCGATCGCTGATTCCATCATTGCATTGGCGGCAGAATCAGCATTCGCAATACTGATACGCCCAAAGGGCTTACGGCCAATCATATGGGGATAGCGAGGATCGTCGTCGTCATCATAAACCGGATCAAACAATGGGTTGTACCAATAGGAATAGCCGTGAGACCAGCGATTAACCGTAATGCCAACGATATCCTCTGCCGCATTAAACCCTCCATCCCCAAGCATACTCTGTAACTGGCTACGCACATTGCGCTCTATAACGTCGAACGGTGTGGTCAGTAATTCATAACTCCCCAACCTATACTGCTGCCGCGCAGTTAAGCCCTCATTATAACGATGAGGAAACCGCTCCATATGAACTATCACTGGCTGATCTTCAGTTTCTGAAAAGCGATAATCACCGAGACTTACTGGAAAGTCGAGCATGGCATTTATGTGATAGCTACCGGGGCACACCGTGGCGCCGATACCTAGTTTCTTCCATGCCTTCCAGTTGCGCAGTGCCACTGTAGTGTAAAGAATAGGAATTTTTACTTGAAAACCCAAAGCCTCTCGTTGCACCTCTGGTAGTTCAGGGCACAGATAAGGAATCATGCTGCTGTTGCAGGCGAGAATAGATCCCCTGGCTTTAATTTGATAAGCCTCCCCATTTTGCACATAGGACACAGTCACCTGGGCAGTATCTTCTGGATCGCTACTGTTTTGCACATGAGTCACAGTGCTATTCAAGCGCAGTTGAACCTTGGCGTCTGCCTGATCAAGTTGCGAATAGTCAAAGTGTGCGGTAATAAGGCTCTCTATACTGTCACCAGGCGCCACTGCGGGAATCATCTTGCGCACTAACTGGCGAGCAATAGACGCGTTACCATCTGGGAAGTGGTGTATATATGCCTCGTCTGATTCTAGTGCAGGCAATCCTGTAGCATTCCACCCAGGTAAGCCCCCATAAGACATGGCATTGAAAGCGTTAATCGAATCAATGCCAACCCCTGAGTCAACAGTCAAATCCTGTAAGACTGCTAGCACCTCAGCCTGACTGATACCCAGATGTTTAACGAGAAAATCGCGGTAACTAATGTTGTACAGATAGTCCCACTTATCAGCCTTTGGTATTTTAGAAAGTCGATCATCCTTCGTGGTCAGCAAGCCGACAAATTGTTTCTTGGCTTCAGCAGAGATCGGCATTTTATCTACCGCTTGTTCAGCCGATAGCCGTGAAGGCATGACGGGTATGTAGTCATCAAATGCACCCAAATCATAGGGTACCATTCTCTTTTCACCCCATATCTCCCGATCAAAGTGAATGCCTGCACCCAGCTTATGTCGTTTAAAAAAATCTTGGTCATAGGCTGTTTCAAACACCTTGGGCTCGATGCCAAGATCACCTAACAAATCTTTGACAATGCGACTATAGCCTGAGGGCTCTTGCATGGTCTGAGCACCGCCATAGCCGATCAATGTTCGACCATTAACCTCAAATTCATTGCGTTTAGCATGGCCGCCAAAATCATCATGATTCTCAAGGATAAGGATCCGCGCATGAGGATGTTTTTTACGATAAAAATAGACTGCTGATAGTCCGCTAATACCGCCGCCAACTACCACTAAATCATAGACAAAGTTCGCCCCTGAGTGCACTGGTCCCCAGTCGGTCTGACCCTTGCGTGCAAGCTGATGACTAACCTCGAAGGAACCCTCATGGTTACCACGCAAGCCTCTCAGTTGCGGGGGGTAGTAGGTAGCATCAATTAGGTCTTCAGGCTTTGGTGCACGAGCCTGCTCAGCCCAACTTAGCTGCGGCATTAAACCGGTCAGGGCTAACCCCGCCAATCCATTAAGCATGTCTCGTCGAGTGATAGGCCGATCCATGCCCAAATAATCATCAGACTTTTTCATTAATTAACGCCTGTCACGTAGAAGATTTCAATTTAGTCTTACCCTTATTGACCGGTTTTTTTTGTTCTTTTTTGCTCCAAGCCAACATCCGTAAACCCCAGGCACCAAAACCAAACCAGTAAAATACATAGTCAATAAGCTCATGGGTCCCGTAATAATAAAGCTCATACCAATAGACGCTC
>Ga0206679_10000624_pt1 | contig 29571 bp, 27 predicted proteins | sample M110012015metaG_FD_155464 | JGI IMG/M metagenome (GOLD analysis project Ga0206679, IMG submission 155464) | Ammonia-oxidizing marine archaeal communities from Monterey Bay, California, United States - M1 100m 12015 | ecosystem: Environmental > Aquatic > Marine > Intertidal zone | place: USA... | reverse complement strand
TTCTTTTCTGATATGCGATTTGCAGAGACCACAGTCTCTTCTAGAGTATTTGCACTAGACTGAAGGTAAACTTTGAAATTCAATTTTTCTAGAGCACCAAATGTTAATGTAGTTGAAATGTAATTTTCATGATAAAATGAAATACGCCATAACGAATCTGCAAGGTCAAAAATATTAGTTTGAGCTCTTCCTTTTTTATTTGTAAAATGTTCATTAACAAGAGTAAAACCTCCAAAAGTTTGTTCTTTTCTCCAGCCATCACCATCCGGAACAATATCTATTCCGTAGATAAGTACATTCACATCATGAATAGGTAAAGAGGATATATCATCATAAACTGTAATTTTCTGCTGCCCTAGTAGCAATTGGGACCAAAAAAGACAAGCCATGAAAATAAAAATATGAATTGGAGTATTAATCACCCTACAAATTTATTATTTTTATTAGGCTTACCTACAATTTATGGACCATAGTTTTTCTTATTCAAAGACCTATAGATATTTCACTCATGGCGACAAAATGAAATCTAAAAAGTTATTAATTGTTATGCATGGATACGGACATCTTGCTGAATATTTTTTAAGAAAATTTCATTCCTCCCCTAGCTCTTATTTTATTGTTGCACCAGAAGGACCTCACAGATTCTATAAACAGGGATATTCAGGCCGTGTTGGTGCTTCTTGGATGACAAAAGAAGCACGCGAAGATGACATTAAAGACAATTTAAATTGGCTCAATGCATTGCTCCATAAAGTTAAGTCAGAAAAATCTTATGAAGAGGTTTCTCTTCTTGGGTTTTCCCAAGGTGGTGCAACAGCTGCTCGTTGGTATTATGATGAACCAAATAAATTTGATAAGCTTATTCTATGGTCCTCCGTGTTTCCGCCAGATATCACCAAACCAAATCTTAAGATGTCAAATACGAATTTGTATGTAGTTGGTAGTAAAGACGAATTCATTAACGAAAAAATGCGGAAAAAAGAAATTGAGTTTTATCAGAATATCGGATTTAAGACACACGTTTATAACGGAAATCACGATATTGATTCATCTATGTTGAGCGAAATACTGAGCTGAAGCTTATTTTCCCTCTTCTGATTTAGCAACAATAGCCGCAACCGTTGCATCACTAGTAACGTTAATGACGGTTCTACACATATCAAGAATTCGATCTATTGGATAAATGATTATGATCCACATTGGATTCAATCCAACTGAAGACAACACAAACATGAGCATGATTAAACCAGCACTTGGAACGGCAGCAGATCCGATTGAAGCTAAGGTTGTAGTTGCAACGATTCCAATCTGTTGTGAAATAGTCAAGTCCACACCATGAAACTGTGCCAAGAAAATCACTGCAACGGCTTGATATAAAGACGTACCATCCATATTAACAGTCGCACCTATGGGTAAAACAAAATCACTAACTTTTTTAGGAACTTTAAGCTCTTTTTCAACACATCTAATAGTAACAGGAAGCGTCGCAGCACTTGAGCTCGTTGAAAAGGCAAGAAACTGGGCAGGACTCATTTTCCTAAAGAAATCCATATACCCATAACGAACTCCAAAAATTCTTTGCAATAAAGGGTAAAAACCAAAAAGCAATAAGCTTAGACCCAGCAATACAACCAAGGAATATAAACCAAGTGTACTAAACAATGAAAATAATTCTGACGGTGAATTTGCAATTTTTGCCAAAACACCTGCCATAAGACAAAAAACAAAAAAAGGTGAAATGGCCATAATCATGTTTACCATTTTAATAAACACCTCTCCCATACCGTCAAAAAACTCATGAACCTTTTTCGACTTCTCATTTTGAAGCATCGAGAGTGCAATACCAAAAAATAAGGCAAAAAAGATGACCTGAAGCATCAGCTTACTACTAGAAAATGATTTCACGAGGTTTTCAGGTACCATATCAACAAATGGCTGAAGTGGACCAGGATCTCTTTTTTTGGCTTCCTCATTCTTTGACATCATTTTTTGATAGTCAGAAGAGCTCTTTTCTTCTGATAAAGATTTCTCAATTTTACTTATTAAAACAGGGTCTGCATTTTGGAGTACATTTTTTCCATCTTTGATTTCTAAACCTTCAGAATGCGCCCAAATCTCATAACGAAGGCGATTTGTATTCTCCATGGAATTATTACCAGGTTTAATGAAATTTACCAAGGTTAAACCCAATGTAACCGAGGTTACCGTTGTAAGAAGGTATAAACCCAAGGTTTTAGCTCCTATCCTACCCAGCTGACGTACATTCCCAAGGCTCGCTACACCACCTACAATTGAAAATAAAACCAAGGGAATGGCAATGAACTTAAGACAATTAATGAATATTACACCAAATGGATCAATCCAATCAATCGTAAACTCATTCCAGCCTGCATAACCAGAAATTAAGGCCCAAACTACACCTAAAACCATACCTATCATGATTTTCCAATGCAATGCCAAATTCTTCATAATTCAAAATTTTAAACAAATGTACAATTAAAGGTGCAAATCTATACGAGTGAAAAACTTGAGTTTCGTATATTTGAATTCAAATTATTCCTATGGCTGTATCATCAAAAGATATTGATTTTAATTACAATGAAGACCAAATGCGACTTAAAATTAGAGCAATGGAAAGAGCTCTTGATAAAATCTATCTTGGTGGAGGAAAGAAGCGTATAGATAAACTTCACAAGGCGGGTAAGCTAACCGCTAGAGAAAGAATAAAGCATCTTTTAGACCCAAATACTAAAAGCCTTGAAATTGGAGCCTTTGCTGGCGATGGTATGTATGAGGAATATGGAGGATGTCCTTCAGGCGGTGTTGTAATTGTTATTGGATACGTGAGTAAAAAACAATGCATTGTAGTAGCCAATGATGCCACAGTTAAAGCAGGTGCATGGTTCCCGATAACAGGTAAAAAGAATTTGAGAGCTCAGGAAATCGCCATGGAAAATAACTTGCCTATTATTTACCTTGTAGATTCAGCAGGTGTTTTTCTCCCCATGCAGGACGAAATTTTTCCTGATAAAGAACATTTTGGGCGTATTTTTAGAAATAATGCCATTATGAGCTCGAAGGGAATCGTTCAGATTGCAGCGGTAATGGGAAGCTGTGTAGCAGGTGGAGCTTATCTCCCCATTATGTCCGATGAGTCTTTGATTGTAAACAAAACCGGAACAATTTTTCTTGCTGGATCTTATTTGGTCAAAGCAGCAATAGGAGAATCAATCGATAATGAAAAACTTGGTGGAGCTCATACTCAAACAGAAATTTCAGGGGTTTGCGATTACAAAGTTGAAAATGACAAAGAATGTCTCAAAACCATACAAGATATTATTGGTCGTATAGGTGAATCTGAGAAAGCTGGCTTCAATCGTGAAGAATCAGCTTTGCCTAAACATAAGCTTGATAAAGTATACGGAATTCTTCCTGCAGAAAGATCAAAGCCGTATGCAAGTAAAAAATTACTGGAATGCTTAGTTGACGATTCAAAATATACTGAATACAAAGCCGGCTTTGGAAAAACGCTAATAACCGCTTATGCTAGGATTGATGGATGGAGTGTTGGTGTCGTAATGAACAACAGAGAAATCGTTAAAAATGCAAAAGGTGAAATGCAGTTCGGAGGGGTCATTTATTCAGATTCAGCGGACAAAGCCTCTCGTTTCATTATGAATTGTAATCAAAAGAAAATTCCATTGGTCTTTATACATGATGTAACAGGGTTTATGGTAGGTTCCAAAAGTGAGCATGGTGGAATTATTAAAGATGGGGCAAAAATGGTAAATGCAATGTCCAATTCAACAGTTCCTAAGTTTTCTATAGTTATTGGGAACTCGTATGGGGCTGGGAATTATGCCATGTGTGGAAAAGCTTATGACCCGAGACTTATAGTCGGGTGGCCTACAGCCGAAATTGCTGTAATGAGTGGAGCTGCTGCAGCCAAAACCTTGCTTCAAATAGAAATATCTTCCCTCAAGTCTAAGGGTGAAAAAATCACAAAGGAAAAAGAGGACGAATTATTTAATAAAATCAAAAGCAAATACGATAAGCAGATATCTCCATATTATGCAGCCAGTCGATTATGGATTGATGCCATTATCAACCCTGTAGAGACTAGAAAAGTAATTTCTATGGGTATAGAAATGGCAAACCACAATAAGATTGAAGAAAAATATAATGTTGGTGTCATTCAAACCTAATTATTCTTCGCTCGAGCTCTTACCATTAAAATAATGGGTATAACCAAAACCAATTGTTAAGAATGAAGATATACGGCCGAATTCAGTAGATTCATAACCCAATTCACTATCCAGGCCAATAGTCCATGGCTTGAATCCAAATCCATAAAAAGGATAGCCAATTGTTAACCGGTATGAGTTCGCCTCATCAGACGATAAAATCAATCCAACAACAGGCTCGATATATGTGGACTGAATGACATGGAGCAGCGTTCCTTGAGCACTTAGAACATCTGTTTTAACCATAGTGTGCGCATAACCCAATTTCACTCCCAAATCAGTACCAAAACGTTCTCCCCAAAACTTCTCATGTGAAAACTTAAAAAAACCCGCCAGCGTATGCATACCCCCATAAACGGCAGAAGGTAAGCTAAATTCATTTACTGCGAAATATGAATAATGTCCCCCTGCTCCTAGAGCGAAACCACTTTTAAAAGCGTATTGATAATAAGGACTAACACAAACTAAACCCTGCATTATATCTTTAAACGGTTTATTTGTAAAAGAATTCGGAAGTCCCAATTCTATAGTAAAGGAATCATCAGGGTCAATGGACTGTGACTTTCCATTGTAGGAGAATAAAATGAATGCAAAAATTGTAATAAGCTTAATCCTCATATATGCGAACAATATAAGATTAAAAACGCGAACGATTTTTATTTATTGTTATGAAATTCGAACGATAATGAATTTCAAAAATTCAAAAATATGTCAAGAGGTTTAAATGAGATAAAATCTAGAGTTTGTTAAAATGAAAATCCTTTGTTAATTCGATGTATTCCGAAGTATAAGTATTGTCTGATTTTCTAAGAACAAGATCTTTTACAACCATCTTTTTATTTGTAAATGAAAACTTTACAATTACACGGGAATTCAATTTGCTCTCTTTTGAATGTATATTATATAACTCATTAATAAACAATTTATTAAACACATTCATATCTACTAATAGATTATATAATTCATATGGAAGCACAATCCAAAAACAGCCCTGCACAGCCAATTTATCAACAACCAAAGAAGCTAGTTTTTTAAATTTAATTATACTCCCATGTTTGGATAAGCGATTTGAAGGTTTCATATTCACTCCTTCTTCAATATAAAAAGGGGGATTCGAAAAAATAAGATCATATTTTTTTTCAAAAGGATATTCAAAATAACTATCACTAATTGCCACTAACCTATTTGAATACTGAGATGATTTAAAATTAAAATTGCATTCTTTGTAAGTAGGAATATCATTTTCAATAGCATCAATGTAGATATCTTTATTTTTCTGAGCTACCATAAGAGAAAGGACGCCTGTTCCTGCCCCTAAATCCAACCCAGACTGAGAATGGCCAGCATCAATTATAGCACCTAAGAGCATACTATCCGTACCCACCTTAAGTACAGAATCCTTTTGAAGGACATCAAACTCTTTAAATTTAAAAATAGAGGACACTAATAGGCTTTAGCGAAAAGAACACGGCCTTCAGATGGATTTCCCGAAAAGACACATTTTCCATCTTCCTTAACCTGATCTAGAGGAATACAGCGTATAGTAGCTTGGGTTAGCTCTTTAATTTTATCTTCAGTTTCCGAAGAACCATCCCAATGAGCAGAGACAAAACCTCCAGCTTTTATTGCCTTTTTAAAAGAATCAAAATCTTCTACTTCCTTGGTTGAATTATTTTTAAAGTCTAAAGCTTTTTGAAAAAGACTACTCTGCATTTCTTTTAACAATAGATCAACATATGTATCAACCCCATCAAAATCAACTATCTTTTTCTCTTTTGTATCTCTTCTAGCGATTTCAATTTTACCATTTGCCAAATCTCTAGGCCCCATAGCCAATCTTACAGGAACACCCTTAGTTTCATACTCAGAAAACTTCCATCCAGGTCTTCGGTTGTCGTCATCATCATATTTAAATGAAATACCTCTTTCTTTAAATGCTTTTTTAAGCTCCAACATACGCTCAGATATAGCTGAAAGCTCCTCTTCACTTCTGTAAATTGGGATAGCCACAACTTCAATTGGTGCTAAACGAGGAGGTAATACGAGTCCTTCATCATCAGAATGACACATAATTAAAGCTCCCATAAGTCTTGTTGAAACCCCCCAAGATGTAGCCCAAACATATTCAAGTTTTCCTTCTTTATCAGTATATTTCACATCAAAAGCTTTAGCAAAATTCTGACCTAAAAAGTGAGAAGTTCCTGCCTGAAGCGCTTTCCCATCCTGCATTAAAGATTCAATGCATAAGGTATCCTCTGCTCCAGCAAATCTTTCTGATTCCGTTTTTCTACCCTTAACTACTGGCATAGCCATAAACTCTTCTGCAAATTTGGCATAAACATTAAGCATTTGACTGGTTTCATCCTTAGCCTCTTGAGCAGTTGCATGTGCTGTATGCCCCTCCTGCCACAAGAACTCAGCCGTTCTTAAAAACAACCTTGTCCTCATCTCCCATCTCACCACATTTGCCCATTGATTTATTAAAATTGGCAAATCTCTATAGGACTGAATCCAATTTCGATAGGAATTCCAAATAATAGTCTCCGACGTTGGTCTAACGATAAGTTCTTCCTCCAATTTCGCATTTGGATCTACCACTACACCACTTCCATCTTCGGCATTCTTTAAACGATAATGGGTAACTACAGCGCATTCCTTTGCGAATCCTTCCACGTGGCTGGCCTCTTTACTCAGGTATGACTTAGGAATAAATAATGGGAAATAAGCATTAGAATGTCCCGTTTCTTTAAACATATCATCTAAAACCTCTTTCATTTTTTCCCAGATAGCGAAACCATATGGTTTTATGACCATACATCCTCGAACATCAGAATGCTCTGCAAGGTCAGCTCTCTGTACGAGCTCATTATACCATTTTGAATAGTCTTCTGTTCTTTTGGTGTGCTTTACTGCCATGATATCAAATATAGTGTGCAAATTTAGCTAAACGATTCAATATTTCAATTTCATTTTAAATCCATCTTAAATCAATACTTCAAATTGAGGCATTAGAATCTATTAGGGGAGCATTTTATTTTCAATTAATGCTTGAGTATAATGCTGATAAATGGCCTTTAGTTTTCGAATAACTTCTCTTTCTGATTGCTTCCAATTCCTGCGCATTTGATCATTCCATATTAATGGCTTTTGATTGGGGCTTAATGCTATTAAATTTTCTTGATTGTATACTACTTTAGGTAAGCTATACCTACTAAAATATGACGTGCCCATAGCAAAGAATGACGTTTCAATATTCAATAAATCAAGTATTGTTGGCATGATGTCAATTTGCTGAGTGCTTTCCTTTCTATCCACTTTTGGAAGCTTTCCACTTGAATGGTAATATGCAATAGGAATTTTAAAAGACCATTCAATACTAGACCTGTCACTTCTTCCTGTAGGACCAACGTGATCTGCACAAAAAACAAACATGGTATTATCAAACCAATCTTGTTTTTTGGCCTTTTCCCAAAATTCTTTAAATGAATAATCTGAATAGCTTATCGCTTTACAGATAGGATCGGGACCTTTTTTCACTTTAGATGAATATGCTTTCGGAATTTTATAAGGGTGATGTGATGAAATGGTAAAAATCATTGAAAAGAAAGGCTTATTAAGCTTATTTATTTCATCAATTGACCAGGGTAAAAAATAATGATCAGGAATGCCCCAGCTTCCATCATAATGTTTTCTGTTTGGATATTCACTTCGTCCAAAGTAATGATCAAACCCCGACGCTGCTGCAAATGCATCAAAACGCATAGAGCCATTAGTCGAACTATGAAAAAATGCGGATGAATACCCCTTCTTTTTTAAAATGGATGGTAAGCCTTGAAATTGATTCATACTGTATGATGACAAGATAAATGATTCATTCATCCAGGAGGGAATGGACGCAACGACAGAAGGAAATGCATCCATAGAAGTTCGAGAATTCGAAACCCCGTGTTCAAAATACATACTCTCATTTAATATTGAATCCAAATATGGTGTGTAGCTTTCTTTATTATATGGCCCTACATACATTGAACCAAAGCTCTCAAATAGTATAAAAACAACATTTGTATTATTCGGAAGGATATTTCTAGGTTCAGTTTCCTGAACTGGATTAAAAATTCTATTTAGCTCCTTATTACCAAAATATTTTTTTCTTTCGACACCCTCATTTGTAAGAGTTTTTAAAATGGTAAATGCTGAATTCAGAACTGCCGGGGCATTTTGAAGAGAACAATAATTGGTTGCCTCAATTACACCTACTGGTTTAAGCTGAAATCCTCCCCTTCCTACTACGATAAAAAAAGCGATACACCCAACAAATTTTAGCCACGGGCGCCAATCTTTAAAGTCATTGTAAACTCTTTTAAGCTTAAAGAAAAGAAAGAAAATTGCCGAAACTGTCGCTATAAATATTAGTAAAAGCCACCAAAACTCAGAAATAAATTCACCGGCAAGCATGGATGCCTCATTTTCAGAAATAATAAATTTAAAATAATCATAGCTTATTCTTTTTCTTGTAAAAGAAAAATAAGCAATATCCCAGGAGTTAAAAAAGAAAACAAGCAGAACTGAAGGAACAAATAAAAAGGAATCAATAACGCGGCGATATTTGTCTAATAGAACTGGCAATGGCACAGTTCTAATGATCAGGTATGGAAAGAAAAACAAAGCGATTGTGATTAAATCAAACCAAGAACCTACTAAGTATTCATAAAAGCCGAAATCCGGAAAAAATATTTGATTCTTTATCAAAAAGAAAACCCTGTACAGAAAAAGAAAAAACCATATCAACCCGAGCTCTAAAACGAGCTGTGAAAATGGTCTTTTAGGAAGGGTTATTCTCATCGGAACTAATAACTAAGAAGTCGGTCAATTGCCTTATTCAGCCTTGTTTTTGGAAGAAATATTTTTTCAATATTTTCGGCAAAAGGAACGGGAGAATTTAAAGATGCGACTCTCATTACTGGCGCATCTAAGGACTCAAAACAATGCTCATTTATTAAAGCAGAAATCTCTCCTCCTATTCCACCAGCCAGACAATCTTCATGCAAAACAATAACCTTTCCTGTCTTCTTTACTGCATTATATATAGAAACCTCATCTAATGGCATTAAGGTTCTTAAATCAACGATTTCTGCACTTACATCAGTTCTTTCAGCCATTTCTTCCATTGCCCAATGAACACCCAAGCCATAAGTAATTATAGTGATGTCATTTCCAGACGATACAGAAGCTGCTTTACCAATCTCCGTTGTATAATATGCCTCCGGAACTTCTGCTTTCATACTTCTATATAAAAATTTATGTTCAAAAAACAATACTGGGTTTGGATCCTCAATTGAAGCATTCAAAAGACCTTTGGCATCTACTGGATTAGATGGGTAAACAATTTTTAGTCCTGGAGTGTGAAAAAACCAAGCTTCATTACTCTGGGAATGAAAAGGTCCTGCACCTGTACCAGCACCTGTTGGCATTCGCACAACCACATCGGCGTTTTGACCCCAACGCCAATATATCTTTGCTAAATTATTAACGATCTGATTAAACCCGCAAGTGACAAAATCTGCAAACTGCATCTCCACCATGGCTTTCATCCCATTTATAGACAATCCAAGACCAGCACCAACAATTGCCGATTCACACAATGGTGTATTTCTAACTCTATCTTTACCATAAATATCAACAAGACCTTCTGTTACCTTAAAGGCACCTCCATATTCGGCAATGTCCTGCCCCATTAAAACAAGCTCTGGATATTTTTCCATTGATTGAATAAGACCTTCACGAATAGCATCAATAAATCTAATTTCTTTCGCTGAAGATGAAGATGGAATAACATGCTGCTCGAATGGTAAAAACACATCATCTTCTTCCTTTCTCTCAGAAGATTCTATAATACTTTCATTTTGAGCAATTTCAAAAGATGTCTGTATTTCTTGTTTATACTGTTCTTTAATGACTTGTTCCTTTTCTTCCGATAGGACACCGGTCTCTTTTAAGAAAAGCTCAAAATTCAGAATAGGATCTTTCTGCCCCCATAAATCTTGAACTCCTTCAGGATAATATTTTGTTCCTGATGACTCTTCATGCCCCCTTACTCTATAAGTCATTAACTCAATAATAAAAGGTCTTGGATTTGTTCTTATTTCTTCATTAATTTTCTCAACTGTGCGTATTACCTCCAGCACATTGTTTCCATCAATTTTTATTGCCTCAATACCGTATCCTATACCTTTGTCAATAAACTGTTTGCATTTGTATTGCTCTGAAGAAGGAGTAGATAGTCCCCAGCTGTTATTTTCAATACAAAATATGACAGGAAGATCCCATACCGCTGCCACGTTTAGTGACTCATGGAAATCGCCCTCAGATGCCCCACCATCTCCTGTAAAAACAATAGTAGACTTATTTAGGCCTTTAATTTTATTGGCAAGTGCAATACCATCAGCTATACCTAGCTGAGGACCCAAGTGGGAAATCATTCCCACAATATTGTACTCTTGTGTACCGAAATGAAAAGAACGGTCCCTGCCTTGAGTAAATCCACTGGATTTTCCTTGAAATTGAGCAAATAATCGTTCTAATGGAATTTTCCTAGTGGTAAAAACACCTAAATTACGATGCATAGGAAGAATATATTCATCGGCTTTCATCGCGAATGCGCATCCTACAGAAATACCTTCCTGACCCCAGCCAGAAAACCATTTTGAGATCTTCCCTTGCCTCAGCAGTACAAGCATTTTTTCTTCAACCATTCTTGGCAATAGAAGAGCTTTATATACTGACAATAACCTTTCAGAATCAAAACCAGTGGTGTCGAATTCTAACGATCTTTTTTCTAATGTTTTCATGAAAAAAAACTTGAAGGAATTAGACCTTCATTCCTTTTACAACTCTTTCTTTTCTTTTCGTACTCTGAAGTCTCTTTTTAGAAACACGGATATATGAGGAACGTGCTGCTCCACGCATCATATCAACCTTATAAACTTTACCACCATAATTAACTTTAGGCCCTCCACTAGCTTTCCAGTCAGCTACAAAATAAAAACGATCGCGCATTTGATTTCCTTTGGAAAGAAATTGAAGATACTTCTTGTCACCTGTTTCAAACCGAACCCTTATTTCATTATTAGGCCCATACCCCTCAAAAATACATTTTGTATTTGCCTGAATGATAATAGATTCGGATTCACTAGTTGAGCTAGAAACCAACGTACCACTTTCATCAGTCATTGTCTCACTTGACGCTTCAGCAACCTGATTTAAAATAATGGTGGAAGACGTAAAGAACTGAACTTTTCTCATTTTTTCTTCTGACTTAAGTCCAAATTCTTCTTTAACTTGCTTTGTATATGGTACCTTGACAGCGCAAGAATAAAAAACGAAGCTTAAAACGATTAGGGCAAATATATTTTTCATGTCTTTTTATTTACAAATTTAAATTATTTAATCATTCAATCATTAATGGGGTTTAATTATCTTTAATCAAAATCATCTGATGAAAGTTAATTGTCTCGTAACACTTATTATTTGCGTCATCCTAATTTCCTCTTGTGGAGGAAAGAACGATAATGATGTCATCAAATATGAAGACATAGGTGCTAGTTCCAATTATAATGCCAACACCTCTTTAAAACCATTAGACACGAATCAATCAACGGACACGTCCTTTAATACAACAAATCTTAAAATCGAAATAGGTAAAATATTAGAGATAAATTCAAATGAATTTTTAGATCGATTTGAAAGTTCAAAAAATCTCAAGCGATTGATTATCAACTCTAATGACTCCATTTATTTTAAGGCATGGACTTTTGAAGATTCTACCGATACTTTTAATGCTTTTTATAATTTGCTTGACTGTTTCGGTACAAATTGCATACCTCTCGAGCTTTATTCGGATGATTTTACTAGCTCGAATTACAACCTTTTCTTCATATCCAAAAATCAAATTCATTGGATTTTATCAAGTAAAAACCAGGACAAGCTCGTGTGGGAGTCGTACTTGAGTTCTGAATTTCAATCAATCAGCTATTATTTCATCATGGAACAGAAAAGAAACCAAAATATCATATGGCTTGAGAAGAGTATAAAACCCAATACATTTAAAGTATTAAATTCAGATCTATGAAAGTACTAAACAGAGGATTTATAATTGTTAGTCCTAAACCGATTTTTATAAGTGAAGCACTTAATAATTCAGGAAATGACCTTTTATCACCTGACAACCCTGAACCATCAATATACCTTATCGAAGAAGATTTTTGGGATGACGAAACTGTCCTGAAAAAGTATTTCAAACGAATCCTTAGTGGTGAAATCAAACAACTTGATACTGAAAATGAGTCTTCTTTATCAAAAATAAAATTTGACAATATTCATGAATATTTCAATATTTCGATGGGAAGCTTGGTTTTCGATTTAGAAGAAAGACCGGTTGAAAGATTTACAGACGATTAATCAAATTAGCATTTAAATATTTTGGATCAAAGGTTACCTCTTGATCAATCCATAAAGGCCTCTCAAATCTTTCATTTTCATTTTGAAGCTCAATTTCTGCAAGAACAAGCCCTTTAAGACTTCCTTCAAATACATCTATTTCCCATATTTTTGAATGAAATTCTAATTTATATCTGAATTTGTTAAGCACCTTAAGTTCAAAGGACTTTATCATGGATAACGCTTCTTGCACAGGTATTTCATATTCATACTCACTTCTAGTTATACCAATCATGTCACTTTTTATAGTTAAATAAGCCAAATCATTCATAATCCGCACCCTTACCGATTTCGACTTTTCATTAACAAGGTATGCTTGAGAAATATGAATGGGGGTAATGTCATTAATCACCTCTCTTACCTCATCTTTAACTAAAAATTTTCTTTCAATTTCTACCATATTTATACCTTATATTCTTGTCGGACTCGCACAATAATCGTATTTTTGAACAACTCTCTAAAGCTATGAAATTTTATTCGCTATTATCGATTTTCTTTTGTGCACATTTTGCACTCTTTTCTCAAAGCTTTAACAACGTACAAACTAAGTTTACAGGAACTCTTGACTTTGAATCCAATACATCTGAAATATATGAACAGAATGGGTTAAGGATTATTGCACAACTTGAAAAATGCAATAACCCCTCTATTGGAATGGAAAAAGATTACGTTTATTTTTCTTTCCAAAACACGAATTCATTTGATATTAAGTTTTCTTTAGAAGAACGATTGTATTATGATGAATCATGTAGAACATGTGGAAATAAAGAATATTTCAGAGCATATTATTTAAAAGCAAATGAAACGCTTACCGCTTCTTGTGAACAATCCTCAAATAAAGCCCTCAAAATATTTCATGGCTCACCCTGGGTGAGTGAGAAATTATCAAAATTTGAATTGGTAAATATTAAAATCGAAGGTCAATGAGATTTATACTATTTATCATATTCAGCCTGACTTGGAATTCATATTTTGGACAATGCACTGTGCAGGGAGAAGTTTCTGCGGGAACTGTTGCCTGTAATGAATGTGCTACTTTAACCGCAAATGGATTCGGTGAAAATGTAGCAGCCTTTGTTGAGAATTTCAACAGTGGTCAACCAGTAGGTTGGCAATTTACTCAAATTGTAACCATTTCAGCCTCAACATGCGGAACTCCATCACCTGACGGCAGTCCCTTTATGTGGATGGGAAGCAGCTCCCCTGCTCCCAGAACCATGGCAACATTAGGTTTAGATGTTTCCGCAGGAGGAACTGTCTGTTTTGAAATGCGATATGCCATTCAACAACAAAATGCACCTTGCGAAGGGCCTGACCTTGCGAATGAAGGTGTAACATTGCAATACTCAATTACCAATGGAACTACATGGGTAACAATGAACTACTGGCCACCTCTCAATGGTGGTGAATGGCCTAATGCAATGTCTGTTTGGAATCAGTATTGCGAGAACATTCCTCTAGCAGCCCAAACAACAAACACAATGTTTAGATGGACACAACTAGAAGCTACGTCGGAATCTTATGACCATTGGGGAATGGACAATGTAGAGATTACGCTGGCGTCACCTGATTACACTATGACCTGGTTACATGATGGTTATTCTTACGGTCAAGGGAACTACTCTGGTGATAATCCAACTCAGGTTTGCCCTGAAGGCGATACAATATTTGTTGTTGAAATGACAGATGGAACGAACTTTTGTTATGATACTGTTGAAATTGTTGTAGACTTTCCTGTAATCAATAGCATTAACCCCACCAACCCTTATTGCGGAGGAATTAACGGTGAATTAGAAATAAGCTCATCGGGAGGCTCTCCAGATTACCAATACAGTATAGATAATGGTCAAAACTTCCAAGCTTCTAGTATCTTTACCGAGCTTGACAGCTTGACTTATCAGGTTATTTTATTGGACGCGAACAATTGTACAGACACTGCTATGATTACCTTAACTGGAGTAGATTCTTTATTCCTTATTGACATTTCAATTGAAAACACGTCATGTGGATTTGACAATGGGCAAATAAATTTTGATGGCATTGGTGGAACTCCAAGCTATCAATACAGCATCGATAATGGTGTGAATTACTCAAACACTTCCTTATTTCCTGATATTTCACCAGGGACATATCAACTAATTGTAATTGATGATGCCGGCTGTATCGATACCGAAACCATAGACGTAACACCATCTAGTAATCCAAATATTGATAGCTTACTCGTAACAGAAGATTTTTGTAGCTTAAGTAATGGGACGTTAATTTCCTTTGCTTCCATGGGAATCACACCCTATAACTATTCAATTATACAAGGAACTGATACCATCTTGTCTAATACCATTGGTGCTTTTGAAAATCTTAGTACTGGCAGTTACCAATTATATTTAGTCGATAGTGTTGATTGTTTTACTTCAGCTGAATTCATTATTAACGAAACTCCTGCACCTATTGTTGTCCTATCTGACACTGCGCTATGCGACCTGTCTTTTCAAATAACCGATGTAGAATCCTTCACGGGAAGCTTATGGTCGGCATCTAGTCCAAATATCTCATTTGATGACAATACAGCAACCAATCCTTCTATCAATTCATCTGAATCAGGTGAATACATCATTAACTATCAAGATACCTTATGTGATACTGAAGAGTCTTTTCAAATTACATTCATTCCCGACCCTATAACGGAAATCCGTGACACATTGCTTTGTGAAGGGGAACTCTACACGCTGCAAGCCTCATTAGAATCACAAAATATTTCCTATACATGGAACAATGGTAGCACATCGACATTTATAAACATAAGTGAAACGGATTTTTATATCATTACTGTATCAAATAGCTGCGGTGAATTTATCGATACAGCACATGTCGTATTTTATGATTGTGACCTAGAAGCTCCTAATGTATTTACGCCTAATGATGATGGAACAAATGATTACTTTGAGCTTATTGAATATCAAGGAATAAAAACTTTTCAATGTCACATCTATAATAGATGGGGTAATCTTATGATGAATTATGAAAAACCAGATTTTAAATGGGATGGAAAAAACTTAAAAGGCAATAATGCCGAAGATGGTGTTTATTTCTATGTGATCCAAGCAATCACCAATGGTGGAAAAGAAATAAATAAGCATGGTAAAATTCATCTTATACGCAACGATTAATATAACTTATTAATTTTACACCATGCGTATATTTAAATCTAGAACACCTAGATGGATTATTATAGTCATTGATCTGTTGATCAATCTGTTTGCACTTCTGTTTGCATACATCATAAGGTTTGATCTGGATAGTCAATCAATACTCATTCAAGAAGAATGGGATAAGTTTTCAAATTACTTATGGTTATTTATTGCAGTTAAGTTTATAGTGTTTTACTCATTTCAAATCCATAAAGGATTGGTAAGACATACATCAACCCAAGATTTGAACAGGATCTTTTTTGCAGTATCAACCTGTTCCCTCCTATTTCTATCTTTTGGAGTAATTAGATATTATTATATCGATGGGTTCTATTTCATGCCCACATCTGTTGTAATCGTTGAGTTCTTAGCTAGTTTTTCTTTTACAGTCGGAAGCAGGTTTGTGATAAAACTAATTTATTTAGAATCACTAAAGAGCAAAGATGATTTTAAAAATATCGTTATTTACGGAGCGGGGATTTCTGGATTAATCACTAAAAAAACAGTACAGAATGATACTAGAAATAATCAAAAAGTTATATGCTTTATTGATGACAATTCAAAACTATGGGATACCAGAATTGAGGGCATAAACGTTCTTGGCCCTCATGAATTAAAAAGAATTTATAAAAAGCATAATATTGATACCGTAATTATTGCAATTCAAAATCCTAAGGCTGAAAGACGAAAGGCATTATTAGACGAATGTATTGAGCTTGAAATTAAAGTTCAAAAAGTACCAAACCCCAAAAGCTGGATCAACGGAGAATTTAGTTCAAAACAATTTGTCAAAGCAAAAATTGAAGACCTTCTTGGCCGTGAAGAAATCAAATTAAGTGTTGAAAAAATCAATAAGAACATTCAAGGAAAAATTATTTTGGTTACCGGTGCAGCAGGTAGCATCGGTAGTGGCCTTGTAAAACAAATAGCAAATTTTCAACCCAAACTTGTAGTTCTATTTGATCAAGCTGAGTCTGCCCTATATGATTTACAATGGGAACTTAAAGACATTTTTCCAAATTTAAATTTTGAGATTGTAATTGGTGATGTAACTCATGAAATGAGAGTCAAGAATCTAATTAAATCTTTTAAACCACAAATTGTTTTTCATGCTGCAGCATACAAACATGTACCACTAATGGAGCTTAATCCATCCGAGGCAGTTAAAACGAATATACTAGGCACTAAAATCTTGGCTGACAATAGTGATGAACACAAGGTGGAGAAATTTATTTTTATATCCACAGACAAGGCTGTAAACCCTACAAATGTCATGGGCGCAACCAAAAGAGCTGCTGAAATATATGTTCAATACAAGAATTCAAATAGCACCACCCAATATATAACCACGCGATTTGGTAATGTTCTCGGATCCAATGGTTCTGTTATTCCCTTATTTCAAAAGCAAATAGAAAATGGAGGACCAATAACCATTACTGACGAACGAATTAATCGCTTCTTCATGTCTATACCTGAGGCATGCCAACTGGTACTAGAAGCAGGAGCTATGGGTAAAGGGGGTGAAATATATGTTTTTGACATGGGCGAATCTGTTAAAATCATTGATCTTGCAAAGAAAATGATTTCATTGAGCGGATTAACGATAAATAAAGACATTAAAATAAAAATAACTGGGCTTAGACCCGGTGAAAAGCTTTATGAAGAACTTCTAGCCAATGAAGAAAATACCATATCAACTCACCATGAAAAAATTCTAATCGCCAAAACAAGTGTTAAAGAAGATATGAATGAAAAAATAAATGATTTAATCGCTCTCATTGATGGTCAAAAAAACAGCCAACTCGTTCTATTATTGAAAAGTATAATACCTGAATACCTAAGTAAAAACTCTGAATTCGAGGAGCTAGACAAAAATGATTGAACCAGTTAAAATACAAATTAGATTTTCTGATATCGACGTCATCGGACATGTTAATAATGCTACCTATCTAAGCTATTTTGAATATACCCGAATGTATTATTTTGAAAAATTATTGGGACTAAAATGGAATTGGGACGAGCAGGGAATCCTCTTGGTTCGTAATGAGGTGGAATATTTAAAGCCAATTTTATTAAATGATAAGCCTATTGTTGAAATGTATATTGGTGATATCGGTAACAAAAGTTTTACTTTCCATTATGAAATACGTGTAAACAATCAAATCTATACAAAAGCACTCTCGAAACTTGTATGTTACAATTCTCGGGAAAGCAAGTCTATTTTAATTCCTGAAAAAATGATAAAATCATTTTCTAAGCTTAATAAATACAACCCATAAAATGAAATTTTTAAAAGCTCTTTTGTCTTTAATCTTTATTTGTTTTATGACTCAGCAATTTCATTCGCAAGAAACTCCTTGCTTCAAAAGAAAAAAAATATGTAATTATCAATACCTTACCAACTGCTATGAAAAGGTCGCCTTTGATTCTGCATCAAATAGGTATTACTCAAGACAAAACCTTGGCAGCTTCTTTGATGGTTCATGCACTACCTGTCATCGCAATGGTGTTGTTGAACAGCAAATTACAATTGTTGACGGTAAACGGAACGGAACAGATACATCATATTTTCCTTCGGGATGCCCTTATTCCTCTCAAACATTTGTAAATGGAGTAATACATGGAACAAGCACGAGCTATTTTGACAGTACAAATAGAATAAAAACGAAAGTAAATCATTTTATGGGTTCCTTATATGGGCCCTTTGTAGTTTTCAATAAAAAAGGAGACACCTTGAAATATCAGGAATACGAAAACAATTTGCTTAGTGGAATAAAAAAAGAATATTATGAAAATTCTAAACTTAAAAAAATTGTTGGTTATAAAGCTGGTCGCCTGAGTGGAAGTCAAATCAATTATGATGAAAATGGAAACATTCTTCTCGAAGTAAATTATCTGGATGGAATTAAGCACGGGGCATGGACCTATTATTTTGATGATCAATCGATAGCTAGATCCGAATACTGGAGTAAAGGAGAAAAAAATGGGTCTTTTATTAGCTATAATAATATTGGGAAAATGCTCAGTGAAAAATATTTCAAAAAAGATGTACCAATAAAGACACACAAAGAGTATTATATGGATTCAAAAGAAAAACATGTTAAGGTTTATGGAAAAAAAGGCAAGCTCATTGAGGAGTATCGCTTTGATGAATTCGGAGTAAAAGAACAGATTCTCGAATATCAAGGGAAAAAGAAATGCGGATCCAAAAAGAAAAAAGAAGAAGAAAATGAAGGTGGGGCCACTATAGATTAGACCAACCCTAAAATCATCCCAGTACCCATAGCAAATAAAAATACAGCCACAATCAATCTTACATTCCTAACCTTTTTCTTTGTAAACAATCTTTTCCCAAAGAAAGAGCCTATAAAAGCGAATATACAAGCCAATAATATAGTCTTCCAGTATCCATAAATAGAGCCTTCATTTGATGTAAAATAAATTGGTATACGAACCACATCAATAAGCAATGATAAACAAACCGAGGTAGATATAAATATTTCTGCGCTTAAATTTGACTTTGCTAAAAATGCAGCTCGCAGCGCTCCTTGATGACCTGATAATCCACCAAAAAACCCACTTAACAAACCTCCAGTAACAAAATGACTTTTGCTAATCGTTAAATTCCTACTCCAAGGAATAAAATCCAATAAAGCAAAAATAATCATAAGAAAACCAATAACGAAGCTAAGCACATCGACATGAAATACAGTCTGAAAAATATTCACTTTAAACTCCACGTCTTCAGCCCCGAGAAAACCATTCAGGACTGCTCCAACGAATGCCGCAAAAATGGCACTTAAACCAAAAGACAAGATTACACTCTTATCTATCAATTTACGAATGAGAATAAACTTTAATACATTATTTAGGATATGAACTAGAGCCGTAGATAATATGGCAAGCTCAACCGGCATAAAAAGACAGAACACAGGTAACAGCATAGTCCCCAAACCAAAGCCTGAAAAAAATGTAAGTATCGAAGCTCCACAGGAAACCAATGCAATAATTAATGAAATATAGATATCCTCCATAAATAGTATTTTTACAAAAATATTAGGAATGATTGATTTAAGAAGCGATACGGTAACAAATCCCAGTAAAGAAATGCTTGATTTCATGTTTCAGGCAAAGCTTGGTGATGATGTGTTTGAGGAGGACCCTACAGTAAATGAGCTACAAGAATATACTGCATCATTGTTTGGTAAAGAAGCTGCACTGTATTGCTCATCGGGAACGCAAACCAACCAAATCGCAATTAATCTACACGTAAAACCAGGAGGTGAAGTGATTTGCCACAAGGATAGCCATGTTTTTAAATATGAAGGCGGTGGTATTGCAAAAAATTCAGGTGCATCTACTAGAATAATTTCTGGAGACAGAGGAAGAATCACAGTGGAAGAAATACAAAAATGGATTAATCCTGAAGATGATGTTCACTATCCTTTATCTCAACTTATCTGCATCGAAGATACTGCAAACAGAGGCGGTGGCGCTGTATATGACTTTGAAGAGATCAAGAAAATAAAGAAATTCTGTAAGCAAATGAATTTGCCTTTGCATCTTGATGGTGCTCGCTTGTTTAATGCCATGATTGAAAATCAGATAAATTATAAAGAGTATGGAAAACAATTTGATTCCATTTCTATCTGCCTATCTAAAGGCCTCGGTGCTCCTGTGGGCTCTCTCCTACTTGGAGATCGTGATTTTATCAAGAAGGCCCGAAGAGTAAGAAAAGTATTTGGAGGAGGTATGAGACAAGCTGGAATAATAGCTGCTGGCGGTCTGTATGCATTAAAAAACAATATTGATCGATTGGGCCTCGATCATAAACATGCCAGCATGATTGAGAAGTCATTGCAATCGACTGACCCTGTGAAGTCTGTGATACCTGTTGAAACCAACATTGTTGTTTTCGAGCTAAATGAACACAGTAGGGTAAATGAGTACTTAGAAAGACTTGCGCAGCATGAAATATATGCACTTCCTTTTGGTAAAGGAATGATTCGAATGGTAACTCATATGGATGTAAATGAGACATCAATTCACAAAACCTGTGAATGCATAGAATCAATAGTCTGATTATAACGCAACTTTTTTACGGAATTACGTTATAATCATTGAAGACTTAGCTGTGAAACTTACACTTTTAATATTATTATTTATAAGCTGTCAATTTATTTTAATTGGTCAAAACAATCCATGCGTTACTGCACCGAAAAAATTTGTAAAAAAAATAATCAAATGTAAGCTTGAAAAAGATCCACAAAAAAAAATCTCGGCATTGACTAAGATTCTAGGCAAGTATCCGGAACAAGCTGAAATTTATTTTGAAATCGCAGAATTCTACAAAAAAGCAGGTATTCTTTCACTAAAAACCAACAGCAGCCCTACTGAAGGAGAGCAAACCCTTAAAAAAGCCATCTATTTTTATCAGAAATCAATACAGAAATGTAGAGGATTTAGCTATAAAAACTATTTCAATCTTGGGGATATTTTACTTTCAATGCGTAATGAAAAAGAAGCCCTTACTTGTTTTAAAGAGGTAGTCATATTTGAAGAGAAGTTTCCCGATCAACTCTCTTCCAACTATGAATATGACCGAATAAAAGCAGAAAAAATAATCAACGATCTCGAATTCGAACAAAACCTCAGAAATAACCCCGTCCCCTTTTCTCCGTCAATTGTTAATCAAGTAAGTAGTGATTTGGATGAATACTTTCCAATGTTATCTCCAGATAATGATTTGTTATTCTATACACGAAAAATTGACCGTACAAGATTAGGTGATATTGCTACAAATGTGGTTGAAGAATTTACAGTTTCAAGCAAATCATCAAATTCATATCAGTTTTCAATTGGAGACCCGCTAAAAAATCCATTTAATGATGGCACATTTCATAATTACGGATCGGCAACTCTTTCCGTCGACAACAAAGAAATGATTATATGTGCCTGTAAAAAGGAACGCGTCTACAGACAGAGTTACCTAAATTGTGACTTATATTCAAGTAAATTCAAACGAAGTGGCAAAGGAGGAAATGATTTTGAATGGTCCCCACTTGTAAATTTAGGCTCTAATATCAATACAAAAGATGGATGGGAAGCACAGCCCTCACTATCGTCTGATGGAAAAATGTTATTCTTTACTTCCATTCGTAAAGGATCAAGAGATAATGACATATACATTTCATTAAAACAAAAAGATGGAAGCTGGGGAATGGCCAGACCATTTGATGAAATCAATACTGCTGGAAAAGACAAAAGTCCCTTTTTTCATCAGGATGGGGAAACCCTCTATTTTGTCTCATCTTCAAGTATAGAAAGAAAAGGCTTAGGGGGTCTTGACATTTTTTATATCAGGAAAACAGATTCTGGATGGACTGAACCAAAAAATATAGGCTACCCTATAAATTCTCCGCAGGATGAGCTCGGATTATTTGTGTCTACAAGTGGAAGAATTGCTTACTTCTCCTCTTTTCAAGATGGAAATTGGAACATTTATTCATTTGAATTATATGAAGAAGCCAGGCCTGAAGAAGTAGTAATCCTTAAGGGTTCTGTGAAAAATGAAGATGGGAGTGTTTCAAAAGGTGCTAAGGTTCAAATTCATTATGATGGCTCCGAAGAACTTGATGAAACGATTGAAGTCAATGAAGATGATGGATCCTATGCAACCGTTGTAAAAGTTAAGAAAGCTGAAAACATATCAATTACCGTAGACAAAAAAGGAAGCTCTTTTGCTATTTCAAGATTAAAAACGTTAGATATTGTAAACACCCTGGATAAACCCACTGTAATTGGAGAGCTTAAGATTACCCCTATAAAAGATGGAGAAAAATACGAGCTCGAAGACATCTTGTATGAAACCGATTCCTATGATCTTACTCAAGAATCAAAATTCACACTGAAATGTTTTAAAGATTATCTTATGTCCAATCCGAATTACTCTATTACCATAGAAGGCCACACAGACGACATAGGTGACGCACAAGACAATTTAATATTATCTAGAAATAGAGCTGCCGGAGTTAAATCCTATTTAATCGAGCTTGGCATAGACGAATCTAGACTTTCATCTGTTGGTCTTGGAGAAAGTCAGCCTAAATTCCCAAACAACAGCTCTTTAAACAGAAAGAATAACAGGAGAACAGAATTCGAGCTTCGTGTTGAGTAAATAGTGTGCATAAAAAAAGGGGCCCAAGCCCCTCTAAATATTTTATATCGAAATTAATCGTTTGAAAATCTTCTTTTTTCTCGAATTCTTGCAGATTTACCTGTTCTTTCTCTGAAATAAAAGATTCTTGCTCTTCTAACAGAACCACTCTTCATAACCTTTAAGCTATCGATGAATGGAGAGCGAATAGGAAAAATTCTTTCTACTCCAACATTTCCAGACATTTTACGAACTGTAAAAGTTTCTGTAGCGCCAGTTCCTCTCCTTTGAATAACGACACCTTGAAACTGCTGAATTCTTTCCTTGTTTCCTTCCTTAATCTTGTATGACACAGCAACTGTATCTCCTGATGAAAATTGTGGCAACTCATTACCAGCTGTAATTTCTTTTTGTATTTCGTCTATTCTATTCATTACTCAAAAATTAGCTTCCCGTGTTTTCGGGGTGCAATATTACAAAATTTTTCTCTTAAATAAGAATCTAAGGACTAAAAAAAAGAATCTTTTTTATCAAATTAATCCGCAATTTGAGTGTGCATTGTAGATATAAACAAATTAAAGACAAAAATCGTTGAAAAGTAAATGATGATAATAAAAAAGCGAGCAGAACTTCATTTAAATTTACATATAAATAAATTCAATGGGGAAAATAATAGCAATAGCGAATCAAAAAGGAGGCGTAGGAAAAACTACTACAACGATTAATCTTGGGGGATGTTTAGGTGTCTTAGAGTATAAAACCTTAATCATTGATGCTGACCCACAAGCAAATGCAACCTCAGGAACTGGCTTCAATCCAAAAAATGTCAAAAATATTTATGATTGTTTGGTCAAAGGGTACCACCCTAAGGATGTGATCATTAAAACGGACAGCCCAAATCTTGATATACTGCCGGCACATATTGATCTTGTAGGGGCAGAATTAGAGATGATTAATTTACCTAATAGAGAATACTTGTTGAAGCAAGCCATTGAAAAAGTAAAAGACGATTACGACTTTATTTTAATTGACTGCTCCCCTTCTCTTGGTTTAATTACTGTTAATTCACTTGCGGCTGCCGACTCTGTTTTAATTCCGGTACAATGCGAATATTTTGCCTTAGAGGGATTGAGCAAGCTTTTAAATACAATTAAAATCATTCAGGGCAGATTAAACATTGAGCTACAAATTGAAGGAATGCTGCTGACCATGTATGATACAAGATTAAGATTAGCCAATCAGGTAGTAGATGAGCTAAAAACGCATTTTCAGGAACTTGTGTTTGACACTGTTATTCATAGAAATACAACATTAAGCGAAGCATCAAGTCACGGAACAACCATAATTATGCATGATGCGTCGTGTAAAGGTTCCATTAATTACCTCAATTTTGCGAGAGAAATTCTTCAAAAGAACAATTTAACTAAAATTGAAAACGACGATAAATTCATTGAAATAGATCATGAACTCTAATAGTCAAAAAAAACCTGCGTTAGGCAGAGGCTTAAGCTCATTACTACAAAATACAAACACTGACGTTACTTCTGTAAATAAATCTCCTGTGGGTTCTATTTCAGAAATCCCATTAAGCTCAATTGAAACCAATCCTTTCAACCCGAGAACCAATTTTGAAAAAGAAGGTCTATTTGACTTAAGAGAATCCATAATGGAGCACGGTATTATTCAACCACTAACGGTTCGTAAAATGGGTAATGACAAATATCAGCTCATTTCTGGCGAGAGGCGATATAGAGCCTCCCAGCTCGCAGGGCTTGAAAAGGTACCCGTATACGTGAGAATTGCCAATGACCAAAACATGCTTGAGCTTGCTTTAGTAGAAAACATTCAAAGAGAAGACCTCAACGCCATTGAGATCGCATTATCATACGAAAGATTGTTGAGTGAATGTGAGCTTACCCAGGATCAGCTGAGTGAAAAAATCTCAAAATCCAGATCCAATATCGCTAATTACATAAGATTGCTGAAGCTACCTGCCGAAATCCAGCTTGGTTTAAAAAACAGGTTGATCTCCATGGGACATGCAAGGGCATTGTTGTCACTAAAAACAGAAGAAGAACAGCTTGAGATGTATCAGGAAATCATTAATAATGAGCTCTCTGTTCGTGATATTGAAAGCAATGTCCGAATTAAAAAAAGCAATACTACATCGAGAAGTAGCACCATTAATCTTGATCGAAAGACTAAAACCGAAATTATTTCGTTTTATGATTCCGATATTTCTATTTCCTCAAATCAAAGCGGCTCAGGAAAGCTCAGCTTTACATATGATTCTCAAGAGGATTTAGATAGATTGGTGAAATTGCTTTTAAATAAATGAAAATAGTCTTTCTATCGTTACTTTTTGCATCCTCTTACTTTTTGGTTATAGGGCAAACCATCGAAAGCGATAGCCTTCCCGAGCACCCCTACAGAAAATCAATCATGTTTTCGGCAATTATTCCTGGCGGTGGTCAAGTTCATAATAGTATTATTAAGAAACAGGGGTTTAGACACGCCATATGGAAAGTCCCTTTGATCTATGGTGCTCTAGGCGCATCAACCTACATGCTCATTCAAAACCAACAAACTCAAAAATCATTAAAAAACGAGTACTTACAACGTATTGAAGGCAATGTCGTTGATCCAGAATGGTCGGTTTACGATGACCAGAGTGTCTTGTACTTGTATCGTCAATATCTAGACCAAAGAGATTTATCAATTTTAGCCATCGCTGCAGTTTATTTTCTTCAAATCATCGATGCTGGTGTAGAATCCCATTTTATACATTTTGATGTTAGTGACAAACTCACTCTTGATTTAAAACCCGTAATGTTATCCGCTCAAATACCGGGAATTAACATAAATTTGAGGTTTAGATGATAGTTAAATTGTATTTTTAGGCCGTGAAAATAGCAATTATAGGATATGGTAAAATGGGTAAAGAAATTGAAGCTCTTGCAATAAGTAGAGGTCATTCCATTTCAAATACCTTTTCTTCAAACCTCCCATTCCATTCTGATGCTGAAATTGATGCAGATGTAGCTATAGAATTTAGCACTCCAAAGCTTGCTACAAAACATATTCAGCTCTGCATTCAAAAGGGAATTCCGATTGTTGTGGGTACGACAGGTTGGTCAGATCAAATCAACAATATAACTACAGAGGTTAAGAAGAAAAACGGGAGCCTTCTTCACGACTCAAATTTTAGCGTTGGAGTACATTTGTTTTGGGAGATCAGTAAACAATTTGCTAAAATAATGAGCAATAACAGCTCCTATAAACCTACCTTAACAGAAACGCATCACACAGAAAAACTTGATCAACCAAGTGGAACGGCCATTACCACTGCCGAAATATTACTAAAAAATCAAAACGATTATAAATCCTGGGAGCTTTGTGATGTTGAAAATTATAAAGAACAAATTCTACCAGTGGTTTCTAATCGCATACCTGATGTGCCTGGAACGCACGAAATAACCTACCGGTCGGATATTGACAATATATCACTCATCCATGAAGCCAAAAACAGAAAAGGGTTTGCTTTAGGAGCAGTGATTGCTGCAGAATGGTTGGTAGACAAAAAAGGGACTTTTACAATGTCCGATATTATTAATTTTACGTCATTATGAGTATTCTATATTTCTTTATTTTTCTATTGATACACCCTTACCTTGGTCTGTGGTGGAAGTCTTTTCCTAAAGCCGGAAGAGAAAGCTGGGAGGCACTTGTGCCTGTATACAATTATTTTATAATCTTCAAAATCACATGTAAGAAACCATTTTGGTCACTTCTACTTATTTTTCCAGGTGTGCATTTAATCATGTGGGCCACAGCAAATTTAAGCTACATTAGAAGATTTGGCTATTATTCCTTTACAGACACTTTACAAGGCATTTTCTTTCCTTACTATTTGTTGTACAAATGCAGTGAAAAAGATAGTATTTATGGTGAAGAGACAAATTGGTCCAATTCAGCAGAAAGAGAGAATAGAAAATGGGGAGACCATGTCGCCCTGTTTTTGAGTCTCCCTGTGTTGGGACACGTTGTGGCTATGGCCATTGACGCAGTAACGAGAGATAAACCCGGAACAAGGTCGAAGGTGAAAGAATGGGGTGATTCTATTCTTTTTGCGCTTGTAGCAGCGAGTATCATTAGAACATACGTCTTTGAGCCCTTTCAAATCCCAACAGGCTCAATGGAAAAAACCTTATTGGTTGGAGATTTTCTATTTGTAAATAAGCTCGCTTATGGACCAAAAGTTCCTGTAACTCCTCTTTCCTATCCATTGGTGCACAATACTGTTCCATGGGCAAATATGAAATCATACACCACATTAGAAAAAGGAGAATATACTAGGTTACCAGGATTTGGTGATGTGGAACGTTATGATGTAGTGGTCTTCAATTATCCTTCTGGAGATACAGCTATTTATGACCCACGAATGCCCAATGGCTTAATGGGTCATGATTATCATGGACTTCTACTTGAGGAGGCTTTTAGCCAATTTCAGCAATCAGATTATTTCTCGCGGAAATACCAAGAAATTGAACGCAGCAGTATAACAAACAAGGACAGTCTGAGAAATCTTCTCTACATGCAATATGTAAAATCTCCAGGAAAGTGGAAAAAAATCGCAAGGAATCGATTTGAGCAGGGAGAATTTCCTTCCATCCCTCCGGGAATGCAATCTCCATATCCTGATGCAAAACATGGAGGATTGATTTATCGTCCTGTAGATAAAAGAGAAAATTACATCAAGCGATGTGTTGGTATACCAGGAGACGTACTGGAAATTAAAAATGCCGTATTATATGTGAACGGCAAAACCGCTGAGGTTGCGGATCATCAATGTTTGCAATATGGAATTGAAAAATCTAAAGCCAAAAACTTTCTTAACGCAGCACAAATGTGTGAAAAATATGGATTAGAAAATGCACCAGATATGACTCGTACAGACTTTAGAGACGACCGGAATTCTGATATCTTCGTGTTGACATTAACTCCAGTTGAAAAAAATAAAATAGAAAAAGACTTTAATGTTAAGCTAGAGGTCATCACGGATGATCGCTATGAAAGTGTTCATAAAAAAGATTCGATTACATACACTCCCTCAGCTGAAGAATTGATTAAAAATTCAAAAGTTTTCCCTAAAGATTTTTATGTGAACAATACTACTACCAATTTTCAGAAGTTTACCGTTCCCAAAAAAGGAGCTACAGTAGATTTTCGGAAAAATCACATTGCCTGGTACCGCCGTATTATAACCGCATATGAAGGTCACAAACTAGAGGAAAAAGAGGATGGCATCTACATTGATGGAAAAAAGACAAATACCTATACTTTTGAAATGAATTATTACTGGCTTATGGGTGACAACCGTTACAATTCTGCCGACTCAAGAATTTGGGGATTTGTTCCAGAAGACCATGTCGTAGGAAGAGCTTCATTGGTTTGGTTTTCCAAAAGCCCATATATGGGGATTAGATGGGAACGCTTATTTAAATGGATAGAATAACTAGCATCTTCCCTACCGCCTATTTTCCTTCAATCGACTATTTGAATGTCTTTTTTGAGCAATCTAATAGTGTTATTGAAATACAAGAAAGCTTTCCCAAGCAAACCATAAGAAACCGATGTGAAATCTTAACAAGTAATGGCATACACAGATTAAGTGTTCCGGTGACGAAAATTAATGGAAGCAAAACATTGACAAAGGACATTGGTATCGATTACAGTAAAAAATGGCAGAACGAACATTGGAGAGCGATTCAATCGGCCTATGCCTCCTCCCCTTATTTTGAGGATTATGGCTTTAGAGTCAAAGAAATTATATACAATTGTCCTGAAAGTTTGACTAAATTGAATTTGGTAATTCTAAAATTTATTTTTGAAATTCTAGATCTTAACCCGGAGATAAATCTTTCTGAAAAATATAAAATAGATTATGATTTAGACTTTAGAAATACAGATTTCATGATTCGGCAACCTATTGATAATTATCAGCAGGTGTTTTCATACGACAAGGAATTCACAAGTAACCTTTCGTTTTTAGATCTTCTCTTCAACGAAGGACCTTTTATGAGAAAATGGATATTAAAAAAATGAGCTATTGTTCCTTTTGCCGAAATCAACCAAAAAAAAGCATACATCGGTGGTACCATGATGAGGTATATGGCAAGATGTCTTCAAATGACAATGAGCTATTCGGACGATTAATTATGGAAATTAATCAAGCGGGATTATCATGGAATACTATCCTTCAAAAATACGAAGGAATAAAAAAAGCCTACTCTAATTTTGACATAAGAATAGTATCTCAATATAATGAGGAGAATATAGCAACCTTAAAGAGAGATAAAAGCATCATCAGGCACGAACTAAAAATCCGAAGTATTGTTTATAATGCTCAAGAGATTTTGCAGATTCAAAAAGAATTCGGAACTTTTAAAACATGGATTTTAGACAACAAACAAAATTCTATTGAAAA
>Ga0206679_10000623_pt1 | contig 29573 bp, 20 predicted proteins | sample M110012015metaG_FD_155464 | JGI IMG/M metagenome (GOLD analysis project Ga0206679, IMG submission 155464) | Ammonia-oxidizing marine archaeal communities from Monterey Bay, California, United States - M1 100m 12015 | ecosystem: Environmental > Aquatic > Marine > Intertidal zone | place: USA... | reverse complement strand
CTTGACATATGTTGCTCAAAATGATTCCAATCATCATTGTTTTATTGGCAATTATTATTTGGAAATTGGCCAACCATTAACAGATTTGACATTTGATTTGTATTCAGTTAATGGTTTGTTATTGAACAGTCGTCAAATTGAAGTTGCTGATAGAGTACCTGAAGTCGAGATATCGGTCGTTGATTTAGACGGGGTAACTTTGAGTAGAGTATTAGGAGGAGGGGATGAATTTGTTAAGATAGTAATTACAGATGCAGATGACCCATTCTCCCCAATTATCGGCGATCTTAACATTACTTGGCCAGGTGCTGAAAGGCTTACTTATCCGATTGATATTCTTGAAGGAAGTAATACTATGCTTGTGGAATTGCCTGTTGTAGAGGTTCCATTAGAATCTGGAAATTTGATTGTTGATGCTAAAATAACTGGAAAACATGGTGCAAGCCAAAGCAAACAATTTGAAATCCCTCTAATTTTGACCTTGCCTGAAATCGTTGAGTATTCGATTTGCAATTGGCTAGGTCCAATTGACGAATTGATGTTTGGTAAAACAGCAACTCTTACCCTAGTAATAGATAGTGAAAGGCCGATAGAATCCGTAACAGCCTCACTCTATCAGGAGAATTGGGTCGTTTCTGCGCCAGAGGTCGAACAACCAGTTTGGTCACAACCAGATGAAAACTGCCTCAATTCTAGCACAGAAGGTGAAGTAATTTATTTTAGAGTAAAATTAGATTCATCATTTACTGATGATGGTGGAACATTAACCTTCACAGTAAAAAACATAGATGGATTATCTAGTTCCGGACAAATCCCTCTTCTATTTGCTCATGCACCGCCGGTGATAATGGTAGTTGCTGAAGAAGAAATTGCCGCAGGTGAGGATTTCTATGTCAACGGATTTGTTAACGATGCTGACGGTTTGTCTGATGTCACCTGTTTCTATTATGTAGCACAAGGTAACCAAAGTTTGGCTAACATCCAATCCTTATTCCTAGGACATCCATTAGATGACTTTGAGGGCGAGTTGATCTATCCAGTACCTATTGGACTTGCAAATCAATCAATCAATGTTTCATATTCCTGTTCAGATTCAAATGATGGATATGATAATGTTACAATAGAAGTCAATATATTACCACCTTTACCTTGTAATAATTGTAGTGGCGAAGTCCAACCAAATCTAAATCAAAGCAGTTCTGGCCAACAACCAAACGCATTATATTTGGTAATAGCAATTGTAATTATTTCAATAATCATTTCACTATTGATATTCATGTACAAGAATAAACCTGTAGAAGAAGAAATTGATTGGAGTTCATTAAATCAAAATCAACAGTCAGAAAAATTGGTGGTCGAGATTCCCGAATCAGAGGTCGATGGATTATTTGAAGGCCAGTCTGAAGATGAAGAATTGTTACAACAGTTGTCAAGTGATGAACTTGAATTGCCTGAAGGCTGGACCATAGATACATTTTCTGAATGGTTGAATGGCCCATTGCCAGAAGGATGGGATGAAGCGCAATGGCAACAATATAGGCTCGAAAAATTAGCGATAATCGAAAGTAAAGGATTATTGTAACTAAGAACTTTGAATAGAAGTCTTCATGTTCTTCCTACTGTTGGTCCTACATGAGTCAAATGGCAGTAGGATATGTTCTCATTAACGTCGCACCGGGTAAAGAGCACCAAGCATACTTGGCAGTAAAGGATCTACAATATGTTGTAGATGCAACATTATTGTTCGGAGACCATGATTTAATTGTCAAGTTAGAAGCTGATAGTTTGGCTATAATTGCTAAGGCTGTTGTTGAAACAATTCGTCAAGTTCCTGGCGTTACAGATACCAAGACTTTAGCTGGCGCAGAGTTGTAAAATTACGCAAATGTTATTTTATTGTAATTATACAATAATTAATATTTCCAATGATTATTTTTTACAAGAAAATATTATTTTTAAAACCGTTGTGCTGCGCCTCTACATGCAGATTTTCGCTTGTGGAAAGGGGTACTGCGGACCTTATACGGCGCAGTAATGCGTTTTTTCGGCAAAAGGTTTAAGTGCTAAATGGTGAAGTGGGAGACCGGAGGTTATCCTAATGTCTGATAAAAAGTACTTCGTCCTCATGGAGGGCGGAAACGACACAAGCCAAGTATTTGCTAGTAAGCAACCGCGCGGTGCAGCTCTAAAAGCAGCAACACGTGGAAAAACGAACATCCGCCTACGTGAGCGTGGCACCAAGCGTGTACACGTCTTCACAGGCAGTATCGCAATGGTCGACAAGCCAGCGAACGGACCAGCTTGGCTGCCTGATAAGATCAAGAAGGCAAATGTCAAGAAGGTCGGAATCGAACACCTTTGAGTGTTGATATTCGTTCTAGCATCTTGTGCTATTCAAGAAAAAACTTGATGCGTCAAGTTTTCGCCGAAAGGCGATTCGCCCATCCAAGGCTGCGGTCGAGGAATGGGCCAACATCTTAATTTTTCACTTAGTCTATTTTACCCGTTTTAGTCCAATTTATCAGCAATTGAATCAGGGATAGATAATTGAGGTATTGCAAAGTGGGCGGGATATGCGTGCAATGGCTTTGCTACTCAGCACCCTGATGATTTCGTTCACATTAGCGGGTTGTCTACAAGGTGATGTACCCATTACTACGCCTGATGTGGAGCCAGAAGGTGATGGAAGAACATTTGTTACCAATGGCACCGGTATGTCTGTTGATGAAACTCCACTAGAAATGAATTTCACTTTTAGTGATGTAGGTGAAACAGGAAAGGAACCGAGCATCGGAATTACATCAAGTGGCTGTATGTTCTTCATTGCTATGGAAAAACCAATGCGCTCATGTGACCATGGTGAAAGTTGGACCAATGTTGCCGACATTACTCAAGCGCCCTTTACAAGCGACCCATATGGGTGGGTTGATTTGGAAACTGACCGTATCTTCAATATCCACATGATGGGATTGGAATCTACTTGGATTGGATGGTCGGATAATGATGGAGAATCATGGCTGGGAAACCCCCATGATTCAGGAACAACGCCTCTGAATGACCACATCAAATTGGCAACTGGACCTTGGGTTGATGAGGGATTCGGAATTATTGGACAACTAAATCCTACCTATGATACAGCAGTGTATTTCTGTTTTAACAAACTTGCAGGGATTTCCTGCTTCACTAGTTTTGATGGAGGAGCAACATTCGAAGTCGGCGGAAACATTGTCGGACTTGCATCTACAAACGGCGGATTACATGGGGCGATTACTACTGCTCCTGATGGAACTGTTTACCTAACACCTCGTGTACCGACTCCAACGCTAATTTTCTCCAAAGACAACGGATTAAGTTGGGAAGAAAGAGAAATGGGAACCGATGTTGGGACCCCTGACCCTCGTAAAAATTCTGAAGTTGCAACGGATAGTGAATCAAACGCATATCATATTTGGACCGGAAATGACCAAGGAATATACATGTCCAGAAGTATTGATTCGGGAGAATCATGGGATTCTGAAAGTATTCGAATTAGCCCAATAGAAGTTATTTCAACAGCCTTCCCACAAACAGATGCAGGCGATCCTGGTAGAATCGCAGTAACTTACCTAGGTAGTGAAAATGGGTCATTGATCGATACTACTGATATTGATGGTAACAATTGGACTGGCAATGGCCACTATGCACCTAATGGAGTTCACTATCATCTGTATGTAACCTACAGTTTGAACGCCCTTGATGAAAACCCAATTTTCCATACACGAAGGATAAGTGATGACCCTGTACAAATTGGTGCTATGTGCCTAAACAGTGGAGATTGCCGCAGTGACCAAGGTGGTTCAAATCGAAACCTATTGGATTTCAATGATTTGACTATAGATTTAGAAGGTCGTGTTTACATCGCATTTGCAGATGGATGCATTGATGCTTGTGCATCAAGTGCTGACCCTCAACCAGCCGATTCACGAACAGGGCGAGGTTCAGTTTACTTCTTGAATGAAGGTCCGAGTCTATATTTGGAGAATGGAGAATTAGACAATCCCGCATCATCATCACTATCTCTTGAAGATAAACCTGTAACATTACTAGCAGAACAAAGTAGACCTTCTGAGCGAAAGGTTGAGTTGGAATGAGATTATTGAAATTCAATATCTTGTAGTATTTCCACTGATTTTGTCGCTAATAGTTCTCCAAATACGCTTTATTGGGTCATAATAACGGTCGACAACTCTTTCCTTTAGAGGAATAATTGCATTGTCTGTAATGTTTATTCCAGCAGGACAAACATCAGTACAACATTTGGTAATGTTACAGTAACCAATTCCAAATTCATCTTTGACTTCTGGAATTCGGTCTTCTTGATCCATTGGATGCATTTCAAAGTTAGCCAGACGAACCAATGTTCTTGGTCCTCCAAAGACATCGAATTTTTTGTATTCTCTAAGTACGTGACAGGTGTCTTGACAGATAAAACATTCAATACACATTCTAAACTCTTGAGCACGTGTTGCTTCAAACTGACTGAATTCCCAATTAGGTTCTTCAGGACCCTTAATCGGTACAACTGCTTGAGCCATCTCATAATTCCAAGACACATCACTGACAAGGTCCTTAACGTGTGGGAATGTTTTCAATGGACGCACAGTAATTACTTCACCTTCTGGAGTTTCTTCAATGACATCACTCATTCTAGTCATGCACATCAAACTTGGTTTTCCATTGATTTCAGCACTACATGAGCCACACTTACCAGCTTTGCAATTCCAACGGCATGAAAGGTCAGGCTCTTGCTCATGTTGAATACGGTGAATACAGTCAAGAAGCACCATACCCTCATCCAATTCAACATTGTAATCGACTAATTCACCATCGCCTTCTTCCCCTCTGAAAACTTTCATCTTAATGTCAGTCATATTCAGGCCTCCTTCTTTGAACGGTCAAGTAATTCTTCTAATTCTTCAGGTGGTTGGGATAATTCTTCCTGACGGATTTTGATTTCAACCCCGTCTTTCCAAACAACATTTGTTGTATGACTCCACATACCAGTATCTGGAACTGGGAAATCATCACGAGTATGTCCACCTCTGCTTTCAGTACGAGTTAGTGCAGCAAGAGTACAGGCTGAAGAAATATCAACCATGTTTTGCAAATCCAATGCTTGGTGCCAACCTGAATTGTAAGTCATTGAACTTCCAGAACTCGTGTTTCCAACTCGCTTTCTAAAGTCCTCCAAGTCTGTTAATGCACTTTGTAAATCTGATTCAGTTCTAATGATACCAACTTTTGCTTGCATCATATCTCGTAATTCATCATATACTCGCCCAGGGTTTTCACCGCTTTCTCTCTTCAGCGGTTTTAGATTTGCTTCAATAGCATCTTCTACTTGCTTTGTATCAAGTGCAGGTTGTTCAATATCACTAGAACGCTTTGCAGCATGTTCTCCAGCTCTCTTACCAAATACGATTAGGTCGGAAAGGGAATTTCCACCAAGACGGTTTGCTCCATGTAAACCACTTGCAACTTCACCAGCAGCGAATAATCCGTTAATTGTAGATTCTTGAGATTCAGCGTGTACTCTTACTCCACCCATTACATAATGAGCAGTAGGGCCAACTTCCATTGGTTCCTTGGTAATATCAACACCAGCAAGTTCTCTAAATTGATGGTGCATACTCGGTAATTTAGCGATGATCTCTTCAGCACTGCGTTGATTTGCAATATCGAGATATGCACCACCGTGAGTTGAACCGCGTCCTTCAGCAACCTCTTTGTTAATCGCTTTTGCAACAACATCTCGGGTCAGTAATTCCGGCGGGCGTCTAACACTTGCCTTTTCTCCAGCAACAACTTGTCTAACCCATTCTGTTGCCTCTTCTTCTGTTTCAGCGTGATCGCCTTTGAACATATCAGGAACATTGTCAAACATGAATCTCTTACCTTCGGAATTGCGAAGGACTCCTCCTTCACCACGAACACCTTCAGTCACTAAAATACCTCTAACACTCGGTGGCCAAACCATTCCAGTCGGGTGGAATTGAACGAATTCCATATCGATTAATTCAGCACCAGCATTTAGAGCCAATGCGTGTCCATCGCCTGTATATTCCCATGAACCAGAACAAACTGACCAACATCGAGTAATTCCTCCTGTAGCCAAAATAGTTGATTTTGCTGAGTATGCATGCATTGCACCATCTACTCTATTGTATGCAACACAACCAGTACATGTACCATCTTCATCTTGCAGTAAATGACTTACAGTATATTCCATGAAGATGTCAATACCAGAATGGATTCCTTTTTCTTGTAAAGTTCGAATGATTTCCAAACCGGTTGAATCTGCAACGTGGGCCAGACGAGGATAGGTATGGCCACCGAAATTTCTTTGATTGATCAATCCAGCTGGAGTTCTATCAAAAACAGCGCCCCATTGTTCAAGTTCACGGATTCTGTCCGCAGATTCTTGAGCATGAATTTGTGCCATTCGCCAATTATTGAGGTATTTTCCACCCTTCATAGTATCCTTGAAGTGTACTTTCCAACCATCGCGGTCATCAGCATTTCCCAGAGCAGCAGCAGCACCACCTTCAGCCATGACAGTATGTGCCTTACCCAATAGGGACTTGCAAATAATTGCAGTTTTAGCACCACTACGAGCAGCTTCAATCGCTGCTCTTAATCCAGCCCCTCCAGCACCGATTACCACTACATCATATTCATGGGTCTCGTAATCACTCATTCAAAGACCTCCCAAAAGAACGATGTCAGTCCACCAGCCTTCAGTACAGGCATAGACATAGAAGTCAGAAAACATGACCCAGAATAATGAATAAATTGCCCACTTATTGTGGTTCTTGTTTAGTCCTGTACAACTCTTCCAACAGGCTTCAGCAATTGCTCCCCCTCCATTACGGAAACGGTTTCTAATTCCGCCAATTGCGTGACGGAAGGAATGACATCCAAGTGTATATCCTCCAAGCATTATCACGTTTAGAAGTAAAACAAGAGTACCAACTGAGACTCCAAAGGAATCAGCTCCATCAGTTGCATGGAATTGGGTTGCTAACAATACATCGTATGATAAAACGAAGAGATATGCAACTGCAAGATACATGAAGTAGCGATGAAGATTCTGGAAAAGGAATAATTTGCGTTCTCCATTGTAATCACCAAATGGTGTGCTTACTGCACATGCAGCAGGGTTTGCCATAAATGAGCGATAGTATGCTTTTCGATAATAATAACAAGTTCCACGGAATCCTGCTGGAATGATCAAGATGAACATAGCCGGACTCATCCACCAAAGACTCTCAGGAACCCAAGAACCTAGGCCGTCTTCGCCAGGAACAATTAGTGGCGAGAATAGAGGTGAAAGAACATGACTACCATTGGACTCAATAGCCATTGTTTGGTTTCCAGCAGATCTTCCGAACTCTTCAAAAATCCAAAAATCCGCTTCCATGAATCCGCGCCAAGTAGCATATGCAACTGCAATTCCAAGATAGATTGCCATTACCAGAGGAGATTTCCACCAATCGTCCATGCGTTCAGTTTTTCCTAATCCTCTTTCCATCGGCAGATGTCTTGGTTCAACCACAACAATTCCCCTGTATAGTGTCCTAGTGACTTAGGCTTTTGATAATATGCCTATTGATTTCTCAACCGAGGGAGGAGTAGTCGACATCGGCCTCAACCAATTCGATTTCTTCAACATCCATTTGAGCCAATTGTAACTTTCCAGATAATTCATCGTTAACAGCATGCCAGTATGAATATGCTTCGATAACCCATATTCCAGATTCACGAGTTCCATTACCGCTACCCTTCACGCCACCGAAAGGCAAGTGTGCTTCTGCACCGGTGGTAGAATTGTTAATTCCAGTCATTCCAGCCTTAATTCCAGTCTTGAAACGATATGCTTCCAATCTATCATTGGTGTAAATTGCTGACGATAGACCGTAAGGGCTAGCGTTTGCCAGATGTAATCCATGCTCGAAATCATTCGCTTTACAGATAGTTACCGCAGGTCCAAAGACCTCTTCGTGGAAACATTCCATGTCCTCTGTAACATTATCAAATACATGCGGCCACATGAAAACGCCTTCTGAAGCATCACCGAGGAAGTTTTCAGGCTTGTTGTCATTACTGATTCTACCCTTACCCCAAATTTGATTCGCTCCAGATGCATTACACATGTCAACACCGGTTAGGAAATCTTTAGCGTATTTTTCAGAAAGCATAGGGCCGTATAATACACCCTCTTGGTGCAATGAATCACCAATGGTTGTGCTCTTTACTTTAGCCATGAATTTTTCCATAAATTCATCGTAAATATCCTTGTGAAGAATTAGATTACCAAGGCTAGTACATCTTTGTCCAGCAGTACCAAAGCCGCCCCAATAAGCGCCTTCAACAGCATTGTCAATATTTGCACTAGGCATTACAAGCAGTGGATTTTTTCCGCCTAATTCTAGAGATGCGGATACTAGATTGCGGCCACAAACTTCGCCGATCATCTTTCCAACAGCAGTTGAACCTGTGAATGAAATTTTGTTTACTTTTCCTTCATCAACAGCATCGACCAAATGTTGACCTGCTCCTGAACCCTTACCATGAATTAAGTTGATTACTCCATCAGGTAGGCCAGATTCGTGCATAATACGAGCTAATGCAAATGAGAGTAGTGGAGCATCCTGTGGACTCTTCCAAACACAAGTATTACCGCACATGATAGCAGGTATCATCTTCCAAAATGGAACTGCTGCAGGGAAATTACAAGCATTGATAATTCCACAAACTCCCAAAGGCCTTCGGTAGGTGAACAATTCCTTATCAGGTAATTCTGAGTTGACGGTTTGGCCGTATAATCTTCTTCCTTCAGATTGGAAAAATAAACAGGTATCGATAGCTTCTTGCACTGAGCCAGCGGATTCTTTCAATGTCTTTCCAATCTCTCTGGTTTCAAGTGCAACAATTGCATCTTTATGCTCCATTAGTAGTCTTCCCATATTACCGATAATTTGGCCACGGGTTGGAGCAGGTGTTGCCGCCCATCCTGGGAAGGCAGCATGCGCTGCATCCAATGCGTCGTTTACATCAGATTTTGTCGATAGAGGGAACTCTCCAAGAGTGTCAGTTAATATTGCTGGATTTATTGAGGTAAAAGTGGCTCCATCACTTGATAAGGTCAATTGTCCATTGATGATGTTGTAACCCTTTACCATCGGTTTACCATGTGGGTTTTCATTCGAAAGAAATTCTAAGCCGGTTTCCAATACATGAACCATATTGTCGGCCATTGGTGATGGCTTATTGAATATGACTATCTAGATGCGACATTATTTTGGCCAAAAAGCAAAGTGAAGAATGTGAGACTTTAAGGTGGTTCGCAGAAAAGAGAGATTCGTGAGGGAGGTCGGAAGTGTCTTTGTATACTGTCGGGCTTCTAGAAACTGTGGTGATTAACTAATGGCAAATAAGAAAGATACGATTACATTACGCGTTTCAAAAGCGATACCATCTGATGTAGGATTTGGACGAGCACGCATTTCTGGAGGAAATGGACTTGGTCTAAAGCCGGGTGATATCGTAGAGATCAAGGGAGAAGAACGTTCGACCGGTGCAATTTATTGGCGCAGCAGACCTGAAGATGAAAAAATGGATTTGATTCGTGTAGATGGAATGGTTCGCAAGAATGCAGGTGTCAGTTTAGGTGATGCTGTTACAGTGACCAAGGTTGATGCAAAGGAATGTGTAAAATTGACACTTTCTCCAGTGATGGCCAACAAACAGAAAGTCAAGTTTGGCCCTGGTATCGAAGGTTTTGCTCGTAGAGGATTATCAAAGCGTCCAGTTGTCAAAGGTGATAGAATCTTCATTCCTGGAATGACAATGTTTGCTGAGGCTCTTCCTTTCGCAGTATTGAACACAACTCCAAAGGGTATTGTTAAGGTTACACAGGAAACTGATATCGTCATTAAAGATGAACCAGTTGATGCTGAAGATGTGGGCCAAACTGGTGGAATTACCTATGAGGATGTAGGTGGAATTGGTCAACAATTACTGAAGGTTAGAGAGATGATTGAATTGCCTCTAAAACATCCAGAATTATTCCGCCGTTTAGGTATTGACCCACCAAAGGGAGTTCTATTACATGGACCTCCTGGTACAGGGAAAACCATGATTGCTAAGGCGGTTGCTACAGAAGTAAATGCACATTTCAAGAGCATTAATGGTCCTGAGATTATCTCCAAATATTATGGGGAATCTGAGAAACAATTACGTGAGATTTTTGATGAAGCAAGTGAGAATGCACCAGCGATAATTTTCATCGATGAAATTGATTCTATCTGTCCAAAGAGAGAAGATGTTAGTGGTGAGGTTGAAAGAAGAGTCGTTGCTCAAATGCTTACTCTAATGGATGGAATGCAAGGTCGTGAAAATGTAGTGGTTATCGGTGCGACAAATCGCAGAGATGCATTAGACCCTGCACTTCGCAGACCTGGACGTTTTGACCGAGAGATTGAGATAGGTGTTCCTGATAGAGAAGGACGAAATGAAATAATGGATGTTCATATTCGTGGAATGCCAATTTCTGAAGACTTTGATGTAAGTTGGATTCTTGACAATACATATGGATTCGTTGGAGCAGACCTTGCGGCCTTAGTCCGTGAAGCAGCAATGCTTGCGCTACGACGTTATTTGCCAGAAATTGACTTAGAAGCTGAAACTATTCCGCCAGAAGTATTGGAAAAGATGGAAGTAAAAATGAATGATTTCAAGGGTGCAATCAAGGACATAGAACCTTCAGCATTGCGTGAGATTTATGTCGAGATTCCTAAGATTACATGGGATGAAGTTGGAGGACTTGAAGAAGTAAAGGATAGACTCAAAGAATCGGTTGAATGGCCGCTAACCAAGCCAGAAGCATTCGAACACTTTGGAATTAAGCCACCTCGCGGCATTGTATTATTTGGTGCACCAGGAACTGGAAAAACACTACTCGCTAAGGCTGTTGCAAATGAAGCACAAGCCAATTTCATCAGTATTAAGGGGCCTGAAATGATTTCTAAATGGGTTGGTGAATCTGAGCGTGCAATTCGTGAAATCTTCAAGAAAGCCAAGCAATCCGCACCGGCGATTATCTTCCTAGATGAATTTGAATCAATAGCCAGCATGCGTTCTGGTTCATCAAGCGAAGGAAGCGATGTTTCAAATCGTGTAGTCAATCAATTATTGGCTAGCATGGATGGAGTTGAATCATTGGATGGTGTCATCGTTATCGCTGCAACCAATAGGCCAGAGATGATCGACCCTGCATTACTTCGTAGTGGTCGCTTTGAGAGAGTATTACACATCCCTCCACCCGATGCATCAGCTATAGAGAAAATCTTCAATATCCATTCAAGTGGAATGCCACTGAGCAAATTCTCATTGAAGGATATTATTGGTGGATTAGAAGGATTTACTGGTGCAGATATTGAAGCAGTATGTCGTGAAGCAGCATTGATTACAATGAGGGCGAATAAGAAAAGGGTCACTAAGTCCCACTTTGAGGAAGCAATTTCCCGAGTCCGCCCAACAGTTACTCATGAGATGTTACAATACTACCAAAAGATGGAGGAGAGATTAACTTCCGGATTGTCAAATATTAAGCGCGACCGTGATACTGGATTTGGCATGGAAACTATGTGATTTCGCTCACTTGTTGGCGACGCATTGAAGGAGTTCGTCCTCTCGTTGTGATTTTACGGAGCGAAGTGAGGCATATGGCAATCTTTGGTCGAGAGTTAATTGGAAGAGAAGTCGTAGATTCTCATGGCGAAGTTCTCGGACAATTAATTGACATTATTTTTGACAACCAGTTAGGAGTAATAACAGAATTCCTAGTTAAAATCGGTACAGATTTGGATGCTAAATTATTGCCTTGGGTTGCAAAAGATGGAGTTGTTAGTGTCCCTGTGGCAGAAGTTTCAAGAATTGCAACAAAAGTTCATTTAATTCGCTGAAAAATCTTAGAAAAGTGCCCAAACAGTTGTTTTTAGGGTATTATTCAATGTTATTAGTGTTTGAGTGTGGTGAGCATAATTCCGTCAATTGTGGGCAACCTTCTAAACCGATATGCTTGCGTGGCTTTGTCGGAATTATGCTCTAGTAGGTGATATCGTGGTTGACCTTAGCAAATTGAATTATCGAAGACTTGGATTACAAGCCGCATTTTGGTTTGTTCTATCTTTGTTATTGATGACGATTTTACTCAATTTTGTTAACATCTCAAATTCAAATCAATTATCAGCATATGATGATGATTGGAATGATATGTCTGCATTCAGAGAAGATTTGAATGATGTTGGAATAGAAACTCGTTCATTGGTATCTTCTCCACTATTACTTGCGGATATTGAAGATCCAAGAAATACTACTTTTGTTGTTGCTGGTGTTGAAAGAGATACGCTCTCACTTCCGCAATTTGATGATGATGGATTTATCACAATCGCTACTGATGATGGTTATTCGCCTTCAGAAGTTGTAGCGATAGTAGAATTCGTTGAAGCTGGTGGAACAGCATTAGTTCTCGAAGATTTTGGCTTTGCAGGAACTATTGCTGAAGCCTTTGGAGTTCGTTATAATGGTTATCAGTTATTTGATACAACATATGCAACAGAACTTGATTTCAATTATATTTGGATGTGTGTACAAGCGAATCCTTGTGGAATGAATGGTACTGAATTAGACCTTAGTACTGTGACACATCATGAGAGATGGGGCGGTGATAACGGTGAAGGAACACATCCATGCATGTTACTTGATGGGAATGCAATGGCCAAAGAAGATGCTGGCATTTGCGGTCATCATTGGAATAATGGCGTAGTCAACTTCGACCCATCATACAAATTACTCCTCAACAATATTACTGGGTTAGAATTGATGCCAGGTGTACAAGGTGCACTTCCTGAAGTTGCTATTCGTGCAGTCACGAGCAATGAAGCGACAGTGGATGTGAATGGAGATGGAGAAATTTGGGTAGGAAGTCAAATCACAACTGAAACTCCTGATTTATGGGGTCAATTCAATCTCAGCATAGAAGCATGTGCACGTTCAACTTGTGATCCAAATGATGGTGGCAAAATTATCTTCGTTGCTGATGGTTCAGCATTGATGAATGCAATGTATGATTATGATGGATTCAATGATGGAGAATATGGTGATGTAAGTAATTTCATTCCAGAAAACGACAACCGTAAGTGGGCATTGGATGTTATTGCTGAATCACTAATGAGTACAAAAATTGGTGAAGAAGGACAGGCTGCAGAAAATGCAATGGTAATCTTTGATGAATCAAGACACCCACAAAATGCAATTCTTGCTGATTCATACAATACAGTATATTTCTTGTTAGTATATTTCACTGGAGAAGGTTTGGCAATGCTAATTCTATTCCTTCTTCTGTTTGTTACATTTGAAGCAGTATTAATCAAAAAGCGTGACCCTGAGCCATGGAGACATGTATTCAGTATCATTTACTATGGCTTTGGAGATGCTAATAGGTACATCTATTATGCTAAGGTGGAAAAGATACATCAAGTATTCTTGTCTAAAATCCGCAATCAAAATGGGTTAACTCGAGAGGAATTCCATGCTTTACCTGCAAGAGAACTGGTGGCGTTAATCAATGACCCTGTACTTGCAAAATTCGCAGTAGATTCGAATAGCAAATATTCGTTAGAACAAACCGTTGCTTTGGTAAAGAGAATCAAAGCATGGGGGCAGAAGTGAGGTGATATGAATGTGGACACGTAAAGCAGCATTCACCTTTACTGGAGGAATTGCCCTTATTCTGATTGGTATGATGATATCAAATCATCAAATGATGATTTTAGGATTTGCATTCGTTGCATTCATCGTTGTTAATTCATGGATCTCTGGCCATGGAGACGTTGAAGTGCAAAGAAAGTTGAGTGCTGATAATTTGTACAAAGGGGATGACCTCTATGTTGAACTTCTAATCACTAATCGTAGTAATCGTAAGACTCAGTTGCTTGAAGTATACGATAACATCCCTCACGAAATGAAATTACGTAGTGGTTTGAATCAGATGCATTTGAATCTCCGCCCAGGTGAAAGCGCACGTATTCGTTATGTTCTCAGATGTCCATTACGTGGCCATTATTCAATCGGTCCAGTATCACTTCGCGCTCGTAATACGTTCAATCTTGGCGTAGAAGAGATGTATGTTGATCATCATTCAGATATTGTGATATTCCCTCAAATCAAGGATATTGAAGAAGCATTCCTTCGTTCTCGCACACCTAAGATGTATACTGGTGCAACTACACTGAGAACTCCTGGTCAAGGTTCAGAATTCTATTCACTGCGTGAGTATGTACCTGGAGACCCTTTCAAGAATATCAATTGGAAAGCATTTGCACGTACTGGTGAATTAATGGTTAATGAAAAGTGTAGAGATGCGGTTACAGACCTATACATTTTACTTGATAGTAGAGATGTAGCGCGTATTGGAACGGTTCTAAAAAACCCATTAGAGATGAGTTGTGTCTCATCTGCTAGCCTCGCATCATTCTTCATACAACGCAGAGATTCGGTAGCATTAGCAATTTATGGCGATGGATTATCCTACTTACCTCCAGACACAGGGGATAAACAATATTTCAAGCTCTTGAGTGCACTTGCTGGTGTTACTCCAAAGGGAAGCATGCCCCTTCAAGCAGTTACTAATTCCTTAAGTGGAAGATTCAGTAGAGGTTCACCCGTATTCATCATTTCCAGTTGTGAAGGTGATGGAACAGTTCCAGCAGCAGTTCGCGACCTAGTAGGGCGTGGTCACGAAGTAACTGTTCTAAGTCCATCTAGTATTGACTTTGAAAGATTAGTTTCAAGAATTCCAAGAATGTCATATGAAGTTCTAAAATTGGAAAGACAGAATCGTTTGACAACTCTAGCAGGTTCTGGCGCACAGGTTATCGATTGGATGCCAGACATGGATTTGTCACAGGCATTGATGCAGGTTAGGGGGTACTGAAATGGCAAGTGAAGTCGATGTTCAGTCAGATGTCACAATGACAGATGGAATAGGTGCCCGCACCCTACATCTGAAATTATTGCGAAAACAGTGGCAAATTCTGACATTACAAATTGTTGCTACCGTTGCTTTAGTTGCAATGTATCTTGAGGTAGTCTCAACATATGTTGTTGGCTCCATCGACCACACCATGCTATTTGATGCGATTGAGTTGATAATCGGTGACCAATTACCATTAGGAGATTGGTTAACTGGTGAAGGAAGAGATGGAATGGGGCGTTTCTTTGTACCTCTTGTTTTGGGACTGATTATTGGTGGTGGGATGGCTTTCTTAGCATTCCAATCTCCACAGATGCAACAGAGAATCAAACTTGGATTTGTTATTACATTGATTGTAATGTTAATTGGTCGTTTGATATTTTCATGGCTTACCGGAATGTTGTTTTCATTTGATTTACGCTTGCCAAACGATTCTGAACTACAAACTCTTCAATGGCCATTACTGATGATAATGTCACTAATTATTCTCTTCATCTATCTTTTACCAGTGATAATGGGTACAAGAGGTATTTGGGGATTAAGTCGTCGTTCTATTGCATGGGCAATCGGATTTACCTTGATATTCTTGGGAATTCATGCGATCTTAACCTTCCCATTAATCAGAGGGCAACTCGGTTCTTATGGAGCACAATTCGCAACTCTTGAAAGCCAGGTAAGCAATCCCACGATTGGATTATTCGGATTTAAATTAGTAACTCAAGAGCAATTTAATTTAATTGCAATTGCAATTCTAATCATGGTATTCCAAGAATCCTCTTACGGAGTTATTCGATATCTTGAGTATGCATACCGCTTACCAGAATCATGTAAGAGAGACCCAGAATATGTTCGCCAGATGGATAATTTACTAAACGGACATTTGCGACACACAATCGGGTTCTTGGGATTGACTGCAATTGCAACGATGGTCGCATTAGGATTCCATAGTGTGTTATTGGAAATAGTCAGTAATACTACTGGTTCTCAATGGGCTGGTCAAGTCAGTGAATCAATTGAATTGACATTGACTTATGGTTTGGTAATTTCAGCATTGATGTTCTTATCATTAATGGCAATAATGCGATTCTTCATTCCTTGGCAAAGAGTATGGGGTCTAATTCAGTCACGCTTACCAAGTAATGAAACTGCACAGGATAGTGGAAAAGAATTCCTTCAGTTTGATGCATGATATCAATCACTGTGAATTGATTGAATCATCCTGCTAATCAATTCAGACAGTATTAGCAAAGAAATTGGTAATAAGCACCATTCAGCGATAAGAGTTAACCAATCAGGTGCTCCTTGCGATTGAAAATAGTTTGCAACATCTTCATGGAATAGGTATAATGTAGCAATTACTGAAACAAGTAGTAGCCTTTCTATCCACATTGGAAAACGTCGACCTTGTTTTTCATTACGACCAACAAGTGTTGCGCTCAATACAAATCCTCCCATTACAACCAAAGTTTAGATTACATATCTAATCCGCTAAGTTTTGCCTCTAATGCTGATAGTGCTGGGTCCATAGCGAGATCCTTTGGCTCATTTCTGTGATCCCATGCAGCATCTAAGCGCGCTAATTCCGCCTCCAACATCGCCCTTTCATCATCTTCATTCAAACTTCCAGATTCGGCAAGCGAAGGTGCTTCTGGCGAAGCAATATATGTTGCAGAAGTCTCTTCAGTATTATCTTCTGGAGTTGGCATTTGTTGCCATCCATCTTCATCACTTTGTGAAGAACTTTCTGAATCAATTTCATCATTAACTGCCTTATCTAAAGAGACAGGAATTTCTCCAGCCAGTGTAGGTTCCATTTGTGCAATCATTTCTTCATTGACATCAATACGTTGATCAGCAGGTAGATTATCTCTCTCATAAGGTAATAATCCATCTCTTTGGAACTCCCACATCATGCCACTTGGTGTACCATCAGCCAGACCACTTGCATCAAGTTGGGTAATTAATTCCTCTAGAACTCGTGCGGTTTCTTCTAGTGAAATTGATTCACCAGCATCTCTTTGGTCCGCCTCTAGATATATGTCATCTAATGCTACACGAATCAATTTATGAGTTGCCTTTGCAATACTTGGTAAGGATTCAGGGCGATTGCAATTTGCCAACAGAGCTTCTATTTCTTCTATAGGTGCGCCAAGTTTTACCAATTGTTCAAGGACATTACGTAAGCGACGTAGCATTGTTATTGAGCGGTCGAAATCTTCAAGTAAATTCTCTAAGTCAACAATCAAATGACCAACAGTATCTCCTAATTGATGTTCTAATCTCTGTTGTACAGACCATCGCGCTAAGCCTCTAACTGCACCAGCAGTTTGAGGAACTTGCCTCTCAAGCAATGTCATTACTTCATTTGAAAGTAGGTGTCTTGGAGTAGTAGCTACATGGTCTACAGTTGCTTGAATAACTTGTAGCGCTCGCTCTACTGCTCTGTCTAATAATGTTACAGAATATCCTAATCCACGTGCAGTCTCAAGACGAGAAAGAACAGGGCCTAGTCCCTCAAAGGTTGATGCATCATCCAATAGTGCTTGAGCCAATGGCTCATCAGCAAGACGAGTACGAATCCTTTCCGCTTCTTGAATATCTAGTAATGCTTCTTCGTGTGCCTGACTCAAATCTTCAGCCTTATCTATCAAAGACAATAATTCCGCTTCACTTTGTCCTTTACGAGCCCCAAGGTCTCCCAGTTCCCGCAATACTTGACGCCTTTCATCCATCAATTCACGCAATTCAGCCTGCACTTGACTATGCCTCGCCTCATCCTGAGCAAGACGGTTCCGATTTTCATCAGTTCTTCGCCTGCTAGCTCTACCTTCAGCATCAATTTCTTCCAAGTTTGTGTTAGCAACATGAATCCTTTCTTCCAATTGGATCAATTCAGCCTGAGCTCTTGCATGACGCTCACGAGTAGTTTCAACCTGCTCTTGTAATACTCTTAGTCGACGCTCATCATCATCTGATTGTTGACGAATAGTGGATAACCTTTCACTGCCTTCATCCAAAGAAGAATTTAATTCAACCTCTTTGAGAGCCATTTCTTGAATTGCATCTCTAAGCGCCTCACTAGATTTAGTATCACCAAGGGCTTTAGCCAATTGACTTGCTCTCTCACTTACCTGATGTTCTAGTTCATTTACTCTCTTTACCAATCGTAACGCTCTAGATTCTGCGTCTTCACTCTTGGAGATTGCTTGAGACAAATCCACTTGCATAGAATTTAGAGAAGAATTTGCAGCTTCCAATGCAGACATCCGTTCATCACTACTTTCACTCGCATGGCGAGCAATAGTTTGAGCGGCAGTTTTTGCAGTGCTCGCATCACTTAATTTTGCGTTTAATGAGGCATTACTCTTTGTTAGTTCATCAATTTGTATTTCAGCAGACTCTAATCTTCTTCTCAATCCAGCATCTACCGCTGGAGCAGATTCTGCTTCAACTTTAGGCAATCCTCCTGAAACACCTTCTTTAGTAGTCTTGAATTTTGCAGAATTTCTTGCCTTACGCAGAGCCTCAATACCAATTTCAAAGCCCATAATCCGGTTGATTTTTTGCATTAAGGCATCTCTGCGAGATTCGGAACGTGTTCGGATTGTAGAGATCAAATCTCTTAAATCCACGAGAGTAAAGTCGTCAATGTTTCCACTTTCGCCCGATACGATTGTACCAGTAGGCAATCGATGTAGTTTGAGAACTCTCTTTGAGTCAGTTAACCTCAAAACCGCTTCTTCAAAAGAAACATTATTTGGGGCAGAAATCGCTACTGGGATTCCCTTACTCAATACAAGAGATACAGCAGTATTTTCGGTTATTCCGGATTTAATATGCCCAGTAACCTGTTCACTAACCGCTGCTTCAAGCATTGAGATAATGGCACCAGGTCCACCTTTTCCTTCACGCATTACGAATCCGTCAGGAATCTCAGAGCCTAGAGAGCCAGTACTTCCAATCTCTCCATCAAGGGCGATTGATGCAGCAGTAATAATTCTTGAATGGTCAGAATTTGCTTCAGTCCAAACCGCAATAGCAATTTCACCTGCTTGTGCAAGTAATAACGCTCCATCGGCTGTGTGAAGTGTCCAATGGCCTTCATTGGTTAGGCCGAGATTTTTTGACAATGTACTCCTACTAGCGATTGTAGTTCCGACTTGTGCAGCAAGTTCTTCCCCATCACCAGGTAAGTCACCAGAACTGTCAATCAACATTCCAGCATCAACAGCAATCGCTCCACGAACTGTAATGTTTTCACAAATGATTCTTAGAACAGATGAGAGGTCACGCGATAATAGTCGCTCTACAACATCTCCGCGAGGAATCAATCCTTGGCGATCAGCATTAAATTCAAAAGCTTCAGGAATAATTTCTGCAACACTACCCAAACCTGCCATGGAATACTGGTTAGCTTCTAATCGGGCGCCAGCATCTTCGATTTCGTTTAGCCTATTTTTAGCCTCATCACCAGCCAGTAAATACTTACCAGTGCCACTTTCACAAATCCAAGCAACAATTCTTCCAGCACGAACTAAGCGGTGACCTGAAGGAGTCTTTCTTCGACCCAGCCATGTAGTAATGATTCCATGGTCAAATGGTTGTATTGAACCATCTTCAACGGATATTGTTTCTTTGATAGGCTTTCCAATTGGTAGGTCAAACATAGGTATCAACTCATTTGTGTTGTCGCAATGATGCGACGGTCTCGGTCTAAAGCATGGCGCCATCTAGCAAGACGACCACCTTTTCCACTTAGCACGACGATTCGATTTGGAGAGGCGATGTCTATCATCATTCTCTCTTGTCCCTCGCACCAAATTTCAAACACATCGCCAATTTCAGTGGCATATGCACATTCAAGTGCTGCAGTTGTAATTTTAATCGCCTTGTCCAAAGGCGGTAAAATTCCTTCATCTCCAACACTTGCCAGTAGACGGCCATTGTCATCGATTAGCATAGCCTGATCAACCCCTTCAATTCGAAGTAATCCGGCGAGAACACGTTGCAACATGGATGCTCAATTTCGTTGTCAGCGTTGTAGCCTTCAAGAACCTTTGCGTTTTTATCCCCCTAAAGGGGGATTTAGAGACCCAAATTAATTTTCCAACTGCAAAACAAGCGAAATTCAATCGCGGAACAGCTATTATGCCCTATTTTCCGCGAAAAACACGTCAATAAATCACCAGAATATCGTGATCCTATTTTGTTCAAATTAACGGTGTAAGAAACGGAATTTTCTATAAAATATTGTAATAATAATGTCTAATAATCCAATTGTAAAATTAAAATTGCAATTGAAAAATACAGGAAATAATATTTCAGCAATATGGGAAATTATTATGACAATAGTGATGCTTTGAATATTACAAACTTTGATTATTATTTTTTACTAATTCAAATAACGCTATGTCAATATGAAGGGATTGCTTGAAAAAAGGCGAAGTATCGCCTTGTGATATGACAGGAGGGAGTTCAGCCTTTAGCGTGCCACAGTGCGATGCATGCGAACATCCTGCAGTTGTTGAACAGGCTTATTCAGGTAGAATCCTATGTAGTAAGCACCTAGCAAAATCAGTTCGAAAGAAAATTAGCAAGGAATTAAGGCAACAACTGATACTACCAAAAGGGCAAAAAACCACAATTTTTGTGGCAATTTCAGGTGGTAAAGATTCTGCAGTATTACTAGATTCATTAGTTGATTTACTTGGTAATAATCCTGATGTTAGAATTGTGGCAGGTACTGTTGATGAGGGTATTGAAGGATATCGACCTCCATCTATTATTTGCGCTCAAGAATTATGTGATAGTCTTGGTGTTGAATTCATTACAGTTTCATATCCTGAATTATCATTCCATGAAATGGACGAAGTAGTTCGTAGACTGCCTATGGTAACTACAAAAAACAAAGATGCTCCAAGGCTTGCTTGTTCTTATTGTGGAGTGTTCCGTCGTCAGGGAATAAATCATTTAGCTGCAAGCATTGGTGCTGATGTTATTGCACTGGGTCATAATTTGGATGATATGGCACAAACTGTGATGATGAATATGTCAAATGGTGATTTGGAGCGAACACTTCGCCTAGCACCTCATGCAGCATCACTGGTTGAAGGATTAGCACCGAGGATTGTACCACTTCGATGGGTTCCTGAACAAGAAGTACATCTCTATGCCTTACACAGGAACTTACCTCTTCATCATGAAGAGTGTCCAAATGCACAAGGTGCTTTGAGATGGCGTCATAGAGACTTGGTGGCACAAATGGAAGCCGACACTCCTGGTACACGTCATTCACTATTGCATATGGCCGACCAAATCAAAGGACTTCGTGATGAAATTGAACAGTTAGGTGGTCGAAAGAATCCACCTGCTCAAGCAAAACCTTGCAAGGCTTGCGGTAATGTAACTTCAGGAGATCAATGCAAAGCCTGTGATATGAGAGAATTGCTCAGAAATGATGAGGAATAGCACTCAGATTCTACGGCGTAGTTTTTCCATAGCAGAATCTGCCTCTGCTAATAATTCTAAACACTCGGTAATTTTTCCAACTCCAAGTGCTTCTTCAGCAAGAGCAATTGCTTGTTCACAGTCACGACGGTCATCATCAGTGACTTTGATGAATGCAGCTTCGCATTGGTTGCGCAATATTCTCCATTCATCCATGACGAAATCATATAATTCCAAAGCATCATCGCTAGCACGCCCTTCTTTGTCGAGTTCTTTGGTCATTCTATCGAGCAGAGTCGCAGCATGAGTCCATTGTTTTTCATCTGCAGCAGTATCAATTTCATCAAGTTTCAATTGCCAATTCTTTGAATCATCCCTCGATTCAAATTGCTTTTTCAATTTCTTGCGCTGACGTAATGCTTTACGAACATCATCCATTGCAGCACGTTCAGCAATAATAGTCCTTACAACACCGTCAGCCAATCCCATCGCTTGACTTGCATTGCCCTTTTCCAGTTCTTCCTTTGCCTTAGATAATCGCTTTTCCATATCTGAGATGTCTAGGCCATCAGTTTGTTTGAGTTGTCTATTTGCTTCATTTACAGATTCTTCTGCTTTGGATTGAGCATCCCCATCTGCAGCCAATTGCTGAGGAATAACTACAGCGTACTCAAAAGCCTCTTTCGGCTTTTCAGAAGATAACTTTTTCTTAGCATCATTCAACATTTCAATCAAGTGGTCAACAGCATCTCCAGTTTTTCCACTCAATTGGCGTGAGGCTTCAGTAATTGCATTTTCAGCAGCACGCCACCATTCAGCAATCTCAGTTGCACTCTTCTTAGCTCGTCTAAAGAGTAACTCACCATCACGCAATGAACCCAATTCTACTTCTCTAACGCCTGCATTGAAAGATTTTCTTGGACGCTTGGCAATAGGTGCAATATCTTCGGCGGCTTCAACAGCAGTTAGTGCATCTTGCATAATTATTTCAACATCACCAGCAAGAGAAATTGAACGCTTGATATTCTCTTCTGCATCATCTAACAATCTCATTCCATATTCCGGATCAATATGTCCTTCCTCTTGCGCAGTTGTCACTAAACTACTGGCTTGGGCAACAGCTGCACCTTGAGCCTTCAATTCTAATAATTCATTTTCAATTTGGTCCAGCCTTTTTCTAAACTTCTTTCTAATCTCTTTTTTATCGTCACCTTTTACCCAAGTATAGGATACTTCAGCGAAAGATATCACTAGAATTGAAACAGCAACTAACCAGTGCAATGTCATATTTTCAGGCATTTTACCGATAAATAATGAAAGAGAAGTTAGACACCCTACTCCAGACATCAATGAGCGAAAGCGGAGAACTCCGAGATCACCTTGTAGGGTATTTGCTGCTGATTTGTAGCAAAACATTGCCACAATTATCACCAATATACTACCTAGGGTTTCTAATGAAAGTGTAAAATCAATATTTATTACACCAATCATCAATAATATTGGCCAAATAATGCTTGCTCCACCACCAACTCTTGAACGCGCCTTTGCATCATCGACAACAATATCTTGAATGACCACTCCCCAAAGTAAGACAATGATAGGCAAACCCAATCCAGAAATAATCCCACTCTTTCCTTCAATTGCGGAATTAAGTGCTGGCCATGCTAACCATATTGCAGCGCCCAGTAGTGAAAATGCACTGAAATTCACAAGATTATTCATCTTATTATTGCGCATCAATTTCTCAGCATGAATCGCTTTTTCGACATCAGCCCATGCTTCCATACAAAACCCTCGTAAGCAATCAGCCATAACAATCACCCTACCTTGTTTAGTGACAATGTTCAATACCGACTCGCGCCGGCTTGTTGAGGAGAGGGGAGAATATGGCGGGGCTCATCACGATGGACGACCTAACAAATGAGCAAATCATCAACATTTTAGATGATGCTACAAGACTACTACCAGTGGCAAAGGGAGAATTGTATTTACCACTATTACAAGGAAGAATATTAGGCAATTTGTTCTTTGAACCGAGTACTAGAACTCGAATGTCATTTGAGACAGCAATGAAGCGTTTAGGCGGCGAAGTAGTAAACCTTGGAGATGTCAAAAACTCCTCAGTTGTCAAAGGAGAAACTCTCTTTGATACAATTCAAATGGTTGACGGTTATACCGACATTATTGCAATGCGTCATCCTCGTCAAGGGGCTGCACAATACGCACAGGATTCTGCGCGAGTGCCAATAATGAACGGTGGAGATGGTGCGGGGCACCATCCAACCCAAACCATGCTCGATTTGTTTACCATTAGACAAGCACATGGAACCCTTGAAGGATTAAAGGTAGTATTGGCGGGAGATTTGAGATATGGAAGAACAGTACATTCTCTTTCACATGCATTGACTAGATTTGGCTGTGAACTGATATTTGCTAGCCCTGACCTATTGAAGATGCCAGACGAGATCGTATCTGACCTTAGGGGACATGGCGCAAATGTTGTTGAAACAGATGATTTACTTGGTTCTATTAACGATGCAGATGTAATCTACATGACTCGAATTCAAAAAGAAAGATTTGCAGATGAGGATGAATATACTCGTTGTGCAGGAGCATACAAATTGCATGCAGACCATCTTGCTGATGTTAAATCTGAAATGATTATTATGCATCCATTACCAAGAGTTGATGAAATACATGCAAGTGTCGATTCAACCCGCCACGCTTGTTATTTCAATCAAGCATTCAACGGAGTTGTAGCGAGAATGGCTTTGATTTGTTACCTTCTTGGAGTCACAGTTCCTGCAGATGTTGAATCCGAAGGGGGTGCTTTCTAATGTCAAACGAACATAGTATGCGCCGAGTAACAGCGATTCGCAATGGAACTGTAATTGATCATATCCCCTCCGGTCAAGCGTTAAGAGTTCTTGAGATGCTTGGAATTGGTGGGAAATCTTCAGTACCGGTATCACTTGTAATGAATGTTCCATCAAAGAAAATGGGTGCTAAAGATATCATCAAAGTTGAAGACCGTGAATTAACTCAAACAGAATTAGACAGACTTGCTTTGGTTGCACCAGATGCTCATGTTGCAATTATTAGAGCGTACTCCGTAGCAGAAAAACTGACAATCAACCTTGGAAGTGAGGTTTCAAATGTTGTCCGATGTACATTCTCTAATTGCATTACAACAAATATGCGTGAACCACTACCACATCGCCTCAAGGTGATTAGTAGAGATCCACTGCACATTCGTTGCCATTATTGTGGGCGACCACAAGATTTGGATGAATTAATCAAGAATGTCTTGTGATTCACAAATCGATTAATCCCTTTGCCTTTATTGTTTGCAAATCAAGATTGCCTGGTAAACCTAAGTCAACAGGCATTCCACCCATTGTGACAACTATTCCTGTTAGATGAGTGTACAAGCAAACAGGGAGGTATGTATCGCCATCCTTCAATGTCTTCCATCCCTTTGCTTTCTTAGCAAGCGCGGTTTGTAATCCATCACCCACATCATGAGCAATCCAAGCATTTGCTTGCCAAGCGTGTTTCTTCAAATTCTTATTCTTGAGTTCTGGTGCTGGCGCAACATTGTGCATCTTTGTCCAAGCATTTACCCAATCTAAGCCTGAATCAATACACCATTCCATTCCTGTTTCCTCAGGTAAAGAATAATCAGTATGGTCAATAGTTGCTAGATGACGAATAAATGTACGAATATGTGGATGACGTGAATTTGTGTTAAATAACTTCTCAGTTGAATCAGCAGCGGTATGAATTCGACCTTCATCATGGCTAATCAATGCGCGAACTAAGTTTCCATGTGGCCATTTCTCAATTTTATTGTCTGCAATAAATTGTTCAAGTAAATTGATTGCTCTTTCAAACTGCCCTTCTAATCTCAATCTAGCGATATCTCCTAAGAATTGCATCCTTCCAGCTGGGTTATTGCGCGGTTTCAATTTACTGACAGATTCACCGGTACTCATTCTTTTGATTAGATCCATATTTCTTTTTGTCAATGGATCAACGGAGAGCAATGCATGCAATTCAGGTGCTAATTTTCTTGATTTAGGGCTGAGAATACTGGCAAACCATTGCATTCTAGCACCTTCAATATCATTTTCTGGTAAAAATGCTAAACGAGGTTTTGCTTCATCCATGTCTCTTTGAGCGAGGCTAGCAGCAGTGAGCGTAATTCTTGCAATTTGAGCCTCTCTACCACCTCGTAAAGCAAGCAAGGAGATTGCTTCTTCCTCAGCCTCATCCCATCTTCCAAGACTACAATAGACTGTCATTTTAGCACTAATTCTTCTAACTAAGTCAAGCCCCTCTAGGTCTTCACCATGTCCTGCTAAAATAACGTCGAGTTGTTTGAATAATTTATCCCATTCATCATCTGCTATCAGTTGTGAAAGGGGCGTTTGTTTGAGGTATATTTTATCCTCCAATTGAGTTAGCACCTCTCTGTTTTCGCTCATAGAAGCATCAAAATTGATATCTTCTAATTTGCTTCCTCTATTGATAGAACCAGCCCATACAAAGAGGAAAGAAACTTGACCACCAGCGGCTAACATCCATGTCAATTCTTCTAAACCATCTTTTGTCAGTATGCCACAGACACTATTCTCCCAAGTACCACATGCTTCACCTTGCGGTAGGAAACTTGAATCCCAGAATGTTATCATTGCCAATGAAAGCAATAGCATACTTTGTCCTGCAAATCCGGTAAAACAAAAATTGAGAACCTTTGCTTGGACAGAGATTTCTGCCCTCAATAATCTTGAATCAGCTAATTTGATTCCACCTCTACCAGATACATCTTGAATATCAAGGAATAGAATTCTTGCAACTTCATAAACGAATAGGAATCCAATTAATGCAACGTTGAGAAGAAGGAATAGAAGGACACTAGTAACCATTGGAACTCTAATACCAGCCTGTGGAATGTTTGAGAATAGTTCGATTAATCCAAATCCAAGAATACCACCTTCTTCCATTATTGTTGATTGAACTCTGTATTCTGGAAGTTCTAAGACTTGGTCAGAATGAACAAATAATGTTGGGTCATAAGCCAATAAAAGTAAAGAAATAACTGTATTTATTGCAACAAATGGCATTGCTACTAGGTTCCATTTTACAATTGAAGCGATAGCAATTTGTCTTGTTGAAGGAATATGATTGTGGAATGGAGAAGATTCTCCAGAGGCGATTTTTTTGCTAGACTGATGTAGTGCTTGCCATGAGGAACCAAGTATTCTACCATAGGCCAATACCGCTGGTGCGAATGCAGCAAATGCTGCAACAGAGAATATTCGGTTTGACGAAACATCCTTGATATCCAAAAGTAATGCAATAGCAGCAACTATTCCGAACCAAAGAATTGTCAACAATAAATAAGAATATGTTCTCCAAATAGAAGAATCTTGCAAGGTCGCTCTTGAATTCCCCATCGGTTTGATTACTTGAGCACCAAGGGATGCTCCACTTGAAACAACTGCAGGCCATGTGATCATCAGTAACGCTAATGCTAGTGTTTGAGCATGGTATCCTGAATAAATATCAAAACGAATCATCAAATGTTCAAAGAATAGAAGAAGAGTTCCAGTTAGCGCGAATAGATATGAAGAAACACCGAATCTCATATATTTGCTAGCAAGTAAATCCTTAGCATCTTGAAACGATTGTGTTACTTTGTGAACTTCATATCGTTTCTCACCTGTTTCAAAGGCAACCTGCAAACCACGCAGTTGTCTAGGAACGATTCTATTCCAAAATAAGAGAGCAGTAGACATTGCAAAAAACAATGGCACCAAAGCCTCCACTGAAAAATCAGTGATGATAGGTGGTGCGCTCATACTCTCTGCTTTCTATTGTCTCATTTCACTTTATGGCTCACAATGCAAGAAATGGGATATTTTCAAACCCATTGCAATTTTCCATTAATCTTCAGATTGTTGTTGGCTAGGGACTAAGCCCGGTTGAGAATCTTTGTTAGAAATTTCAGTCATTAAGTCAGCAATGAATTGGTCAAGAGGAATATCAGAAATCTGGTCTCCATTTCTTGCACGTAGGCTTACAGTTCTATTATCGGCCTCACCTTCTCCAAGGATTACCATATAGGCAGGTTGCATTTTTCTGTGGGTACGAATCTTCTTTCCAATCGTATCATCACCATCATCAACTAATACACGAATTTCATTTTTCTTTAGCAGTTCAGATACTTCTTGAGCATATTGTTTATGCTTCTCTGAAATAGTGATAATATGGCATTGAGTAGGTGTTAACCAAGTAGGGAATTTTCCAGCAAAGTGCTCTATTAGAACTCCGACGAATCTTTCCATACTTCCGAATGGAGCTCTGTGAATCATCACAGGGCGATGCATTTCTCCATCACTTCCTTTGTACAATAAGTCAAATCGTTCAGGAAGATTGTAATCGACTTGAACAGTTCCAAGTTGCCATTCTCGTCCAATAACATCTCTAACAACGAAGTCAATCTTTGGCCCATAAAATGCAGCCTCACCTTCTTCTTCAACCCACTCAACACCTAATGATTGAGCAGCAGAGCGGCAAGCATCTTCTGCTTTAGCCCATGCTTCAGATTGACCTACGTATTTGTCAGAATCTGGGTCTCGCAGGCCAACTCTTACTCGGTAATCAGTCATACCTAATTTATCAAAGATAATTTGAACCAATTCAATACAACCTAGAACTTCTTCAGCAATTTGTTCCTCGGTTACGAATAAGTGAGCATCATCTTGAGTAAATCCTCTAACTCTTGTCATCCCAGATATTTCACCAGATTGTTCCCAGCGATATACGGTGCCAAACTCGGCCAATCTCAAAGGTAAATCACGGTAACTACGGGCTTGTGAAGCATATATTTTGACATGGTGAGGACAGTTCATTGGCTTTAGCATATAGCCATCGATTTCACCTGATTTCATTAGATTAGAAAGTTCAGAACATGAGCATCCTTCATCAGCCAACTTCTTCATCAAGTCTCTTTCAACTAGTGGTGGGTATTGCGATTCTTGATAGTAAGGAAAGTGACCAGAGGTTCGATACAAATCTAATTTTCCAACATGTGGAGTAAATACTTGTGAGTATCCTTGACGGCGCAAATGGGAGGAAATGAAATCTTGTAATTCTTGGCGAATTATTGAACCGCGAGGAGTCCACAAAATCAGTCCTTGACCGACTTCTTCATCGATATGGAATAGTTGTAAATCCTTTCCAAGTTTACGATGGTCTCTCTTCTTTGCCTCTTCCATATTCTTTAGAGTTGCTTGTAGGGCTTCCTTTGTTGGTTCAACCAAACCATAAATTCGAACTAATTGTTCTCTATCTTGATCTCCACGCCAATATGCAGAAGATACCGAAGTTAGTCTAACGAACATCAATCGGGATAGATTCGGAACGTGTGGTCCCAAACAGAGGTCATACCATTCTCCTTGCTTGTAAATAGTTGAACCAGCACCATCTTCCAATTTATCGTTGATAATTTCCATCTTGTACGGATTATGCTCAAAGTGAGATTTCAAATCATCCTCATCTAATTCAATTCTTTCAACGACAGCATTCTGCTTAGCCAAGAATTGCATTTTCTTTTGAATTGCTTTGAGGTCAGCCTCTGTTATCGGGTCCATTTTGAAATCATAGTAAAATCCTCTTTCAATAGCAGGCCCAATAGTAGGCAATGCACCAGGATAAAGTTCGGTAACCGCTTGCGCTAAAAGGTGGGCTGCACTATGGCGTAGAATGTGTATTCCCGCCTCAGAATCTGATAGAATGCCTTCAACAGAACAACTGGAAGAAAGTTCAGTTGACATGTCTCTTTCAACACCATCAACAATAGCCGCTAAGCATCCATGCTTACGTCCTAATGCATCAGTAATCACTTCTGCACAGGTTATCCCTTCAGCGTATTCATTGACAGTTCCATCTGGTAAAGTTACGTTAATCATTGACATCACACTAGCCTCAGATTGTTGAAACACGCCCCGCAGGGTGTGCCCGACAATCCTTGGGGGGCGTCGCC
>Ga0206679_10000620_pt1 | contig 29586 bp, 23 predicted proteins | sample M110012015metaG_FD_155464 | JGI IMG/M metagenome (GOLD analysis project Ga0206679, IMG submission 155464) | Ammonia-oxidizing marine archaeal communities from Monterey Bay, California, United States - M1 100m 12015 | ecosystem: Environmental > Aquatic > Marine > Intertidal zone | place: USA... | reverse complement strand
GAAAAAGGTCGCGTAAGTGTTCAGCTTCGCGATCAATTAAAAATTTACACCAATAATCGCTTTATGTTTGCTTTTGTGCATCCTGAATATGGTATTGATGTTGGTGCTGGCATAGCAACCTGGAAAGATGGTGTTATGGTGGAGGAGCCCAGAGTTAACCAGAAAGGTGCGGTATATGGCCTTACCTTTGATATTGATATCAAACAAACCTCCACAGGATTTTCACAAACGCTTTTAGGAATGACTTACGAAGATGGCCGCTGTTTAGATATGGTGGAAACTTGGGTGAGAGCCTCAAGTACGATCTCACCCTTTGATGGTTTGTGGCAGCTAAAAGAAGCCAATCGTGTTAAAACTAAAATCATTGGTGGCGGCCATTTTATTTGCCTTGAGACGGTTTACAAAAAAGGCATATCAGACGCAGCTTTTTGGTTTGGCACTTGTACATTTAACAATGACGCTGAAGCGTTAGAGACAGTCCTGACCAGTTCAAATCAAAAATACATTGGTGCTCATCAAACCTTAAAAGTAGCATTAACTGACGATGAGAACTTTAGCCAAACTTTTATTTTAGATGGCGCTGACGTTAGCGAATCTTTCCAGCGAATGTAAGGACTAAGCTTCTTAAAAACCTAGTCTTTTAGTGCTTCAAGCAAAGCGATGTGTTCTGGCCCAATACCACAGCAGCCACCAACAATTGTTGCGCCAAGAGCCTTCCATTGCTGGGCGAATTCCAGATAGTCTTGAGGAGTTAAATCTTCCCTTAAAGTTGAGTACCCGTCATTGGCTTGAATGGTATTTGAAATAGGGCTGAATCCGTTGGCATAAACTCCAATATTTTTACTTGAAGGCAACTGTTTTACCGACAAAGTTACAGCCGCGGCCATAACCTCAGGTTGACTGCAGTTAAATAAAACAGCCTCTACCTGATCAAGATTTATGGCACTAAGGGCATCTGATAACAACTCACCAGAACGTAATCGCGGGTCTGGTGATTCAGTTTCATCTTCAAGGGTCATGCTGATCCAGAGCGGTTGACCACAGTCAGCAAACACTTTCTGAATCGTTATCACTTCATCGATACTAGACTGGGTTTCGGCCAACACGATATCGGTAAAGGGTAACAAGTGCTGTTTAAACACTTCTAGCATGGTCACAGCATCGGCTGTAACAAAGTCATCCGGGCTGTAAGACCCAAAAACAGGAGGTATACCTGCCGCGACTTTAATATTTTGTGAAGTTGACTCTTTGACCTTTTGGGCTAATTGGCCAGAAAGGGCAATTAGCTCTGCACCACGGTTTGCAAACCGCTCTTCCCCTATATGAAATGGAACAACCGCGTATGAGTTGGTAGTAATAACCTGAGCACCAGCATCAACAAATGCTTGATGGGCAGTAATAACCGAGGAAGGATCCTCCATTAGCGCTAAAGCAGACCATTCTGGCTGCTGAAAAGGAGCGCCGATTTCTTTTAAGTAGCGTCCAATGCCGCCATCTAAAATTTTCATAAAGTATCCAATATATTAAAAATCAAAAAACTAAGGCCCATAAAACCGGAATTTTGACAGAGTTATACCTGTGAGTCTGCCATTATTTTCTGAAGACCTTTTAAAGACGCATAGTAAAATGCTGCCACATTTATTGGGCATCTATAATCTATAGGCCGCGGTAGCGGTACCTCTAAACATGGCCTCTTTTTCAGACTCATTAAATCCCTGAGCTATCTTTTTAAAGGCATTCCAAAGTACAGCGTATGAGACGGACAACTTATCCACTGGGAAATTACTTTCAAACATACATCGGTTCGGACCAAAACAATCAATAGTATGGAGGTAATAATCTCGATGAGTTGCACAAATTTCATCTGAAGTGGGTGGTTTTTCGCGCTCATCCCACCCCCAGCCGTTGATAACCATTGCTAGGCCACCCAATTTAGCAACCACATTTTCACAACGAGCCAGTTCGGCTATATCCGCTTTCCATTGGGGAAACAACTCTGCCTGTTTACCCGCATAGGGTCCGATACCTAAAGGGCCACCAAAGTGATCGAGGATAATCGTTGTATCTGGAAATGCTCGAGCTAAATCCGTCAACTCGGTAATCTGGGTATGAAGAAGCCATGCATCATAACTGAGACCAGCGGAGGAAAGCTGAGCAAATCCTTCTCGAAAACTCGGTTGCAACATAAGTTCGGCTACTCGCCCTGCGTAACGATCAACAGCGGGAGGATCAGGGTAAAAAGCAGTAGAATGGCGAATGCCTCGCAATAAGCCCTCCGCTGATTCTTGATGAGCCTCAAGCACGTCCACAACTGCAGGCCCAAGGGTCAAATCTGCATGACTAACAATACCAAGGATTGGGGGCTTCCCTGGTGCTTCTCCCTTCCGCGCTTGTTTTGCCTGCGCAACTACATACTCTGTCTCTCCAACTGGCCGCAACGCCGCAGGACCATCCGCTCTATACTCTGCTCCGCACTCGATAAAGACAGTACCGGTAATATTGTGACCGGCCTTGGTATCTGCCCAAAGGTCATCTAGTTCATAGGGAGTACCCATTCGCCACAGATGATGGTGAGGATCAATAATAGGCCGCTCTGGCTCTATAATTTCTTCGCTGACCTGGGCGTGCCAGATATCTAATTCAGTCATGAGATTCTTGTTGCTCTTGCTTTCGCGCTTTTTTGGCTGCGCGGCGACGCTCTGTGGCCTCAAAAGCAGCAGCACCAATATGCTCTTCACCTCTTTTTTTAGCCAACTCTACCTGCTTTTGGCGTTCGGCAAAACGCGCCTTTCGATCATCCTCAATTACGTCGTGGCAGTGGTGGCACGCAAGTCCTGGTTGATAAAACTCGGATTCTTTTTCTAACTCTGTAATTGGCATTCGACAAGCATGACACTGATCATAGGAACCACGTTTGAGATCATGGTCAACAGCAACCCGATTATCAAATACGAAACACTCCCCTTGCCACAGTGTTTGGTCTTTGGGCACCTCTTCTAAATACTTAAGAATCCCACCCTCCAGGTGGTAAACCTCTTCAAACCCCTGCTCTTTCATGTAGGCGGTTGATTTTTCGCACCGAATTCCCCCGGTACAAAACATGGCAACTTTTTTATGTTTAACAGGATCAAGATTCTCTTTTGCCCAATCAGGGAAGTCGCGGAATGTTTTTGTCTCAGGATCTATGGCATTTTTAAAGGTACCTATTTCCACCTCATAATCATTGCGTGTATCCACAACCGTTACATCAGGATCAGAAATAAGGGCATTCCAATCTTCTGGCTTAACATAAGTACCTACTACCTGCTTAGGATCTATACCCTCAACTCCCATAGTCACAATTTCTTTCTTAAGTTTGACCTTAGTACGATAGAAGGGAATCTCACTATGGTAAGAATGCTTCTGGTCAATGCTATCCAGCTGGGGTTGCTGTTGTAACCATGACATAACCTCACCCACATCTGAGGGAAGTCCGGAAATAGTGCCGTTAATACCCTCAGAAGCAAGTAACAAGGTGCCAAAAACATTGTTTTCAGACATGACTTTTTGTAGCGGAGCCTGAAGTATTTCAAAGTCAGGCAGGGATACAAATTTATAAAGAGCGCAGGTGAGAAATTTATCTGACATTTAAGATCCTAAAAAGCATACTTTGTATTGAGTAATTCCACAGGTAGTTCTGAGGCGGGAGTATAACAAATGGACAATGGCACAACATCTCAGAGACACATTGTTAACGAACTATTTTGCATCCCCAAGTATTCGCTTACCAGGATATACCCCGTCAACGACGGCGCTGTTTTTAACTACGATTTGGCCTGCCACAACGACATAGGGTATTCCGGACGGAGGTTTGTAGGGATCTCCATAAGCCGCATTAGCTTGTACCTTTATAGGATCGAAAATAACAATATCAGCATCCGCACCCAACTGAATGCGGCCCTTTTTGTCAAAGCTAGATGATGACTGGGATAACCACTGGGCTTGATAAAGACTCATTCGCGCTAGACCATCAGAGAGTGTCAAAAGGCCAGTATCACGGACATAATGACCCAACACTCGAGAAAAAGTGCCTGCCACATTAGGATTGGTTTTTACTCTAAGGTCAACAGCGGGCAAAGCATCGGTAGCGACCATCATACGTGGCCACTTTAAAGCAGTTTCTATCCAATCTTCTTTGACATAATGGTGATTAACAGCACCACCTGGTTGTTCTCTAGCGTATTTATTCCAGGTTTCTTCGGTTAGCCACTCGCCCGTAGCAACCCACTGAACATCCTCATGGGTAATATCAAACATGCCTTGCCAATCACGATTGCGAAAAACATCTGCAGATATACTGGTGCCGCCTGCAGCGTAAGACAAAGTTTCAGTAGCAATGTTGGCACCAGCATCATTGGCATCATCAATCATCTGCAACCACTGGTTCACTCTCCCCATAGCATTGTGAGTTATGTGTACCACAAATAAAGGTGCTTTAGTCTCCTTTGCTAAGTTAACCACCTCTATGAGACCTGCTATATCGCCCGTATAACCACGGCGAACATGCACATGAATGGGCACCTGCCGCTCACCAGCGACTTCAAACAACATGCGCAATTCATCATCTGATATTGCAGAAGTGAGGTAATCAAGTAACACCCCTATGCCCAGTCCACCGTCATCAATACCCTGATTGATCATGACTCGCATCGCTTCAATTTGTAATGCAGATGCGGGCTCAGTCCAAGACACTCCATTTATATGGAGGGGATCGCTGCTACCCAATAGATACTCGGTATTAATACCTTCCATTACCTTTGAGCGCACAGCAAAATGAGCAACAGAAGCACCATAGTTTAAATGCGCACCATCCTTGTAATCCTGCCCAAAAAAATCTACCGGAAAAGCACCGGCTTCCATATCCAACTGGGTAGTAACTCCATCTAACAGATTCATCTTCTGTCCGAGAAGTGTCGGCGTGTGGCTATGAATATCTATAAAACCTGGAGCGACAACTAAACCTTTTGCATCAATAACTTCAAACCCCACTATTGGATCTGATGAAATTGTTTCAATAGTGCCATTATTTATCCCAATAAAACGCACGCCATCGAGCTCAGTTTCGGGGTCTATAACGCGACCATTCGCTATCACTAAGTCATAATCTGCCGCAATCAAAGGGAAGCAATAAAGGCCACAAAGAAGAACTAAGCAGCGCAGCTTATTGATCAGCATCGGTCTACTCCAGTAGTTATCAAAGTCTATTTTTGAATGTGAATTGATATTCCGCCACTCTACCGAGATGTCCTATAGAACACAAACAGCACACAACGAAATAACCTTATGAAACAACGAAAAATAATTGAGCCCCCATCCACCGCACTGGTACCACTCTTTACCTCATTTAATCACAAAACATTTATCATGAAGGAGCATTCATTCTAGTTACCCATTAGAATCAGCGGTATTAAATCTAAGTAAAATTACAATCGGATTGCTATGAACTTCTATCTATATTTCACTAAAAAGAGCAGGTTTCTTTTTCTCGCTCTGCTTGCATTAAGCATGTTGAGTGTGGGTGAGTCTGTCGCTGCTGATTCAGACGATTTAGTCTCTGACAAGATAGCTAGGTCAGCTCAGATCTCCGGTGATTGGGATATTGATGGTAATGGTCAGGCTGATGCCTTGACCGATGGTTTGTTGTTTTTGCGCTACGCCTTTGAGTTAAATGGAGAGCCACTAATCAATGGTGTTGTCGCTGAAGATGCCCAATATACTACTGCGGAAGAGCTAGAATTGGAGTTAGAAGAGATTTTTGCCAGTTCCGGTGATATTGATGGTAATGGTTCTGTGGATGCGCTGACAGATGGATTGTTACTATTGAGATATCTGTTTGAATTAGACGGCGATGCTTTAACCACAGATGTTATTGGTGGAGGTGCTATTCGAACAGATAGCTCTGGTTTAGAAGCTTACATGAGTGCGGTGATGCCGCAGGCTCCCTATATCACACTTAATGGCAGCGCGGCGGTCGATCATGAACAGGCGACCAGTTATGTCGATACTGGGGCCACTGCCACTGATGTTGTTGATGGGTCTGTCACGGTGATAATCACAGGGTCGGTTGATTCTGATGTAGCTGGTGTTTATAGCTTAAGTTACTCAGCCACAGACAGCGAGGGTAATGTCTCCAGAGTTTTAACTCGAACTGTGACAGTGGCCGACACCATAGCGCCAGTGATTACCTTGGTTGGCGATGCAGCTGTTGAGGTTGAGTTGGGTGCGACCTATACCGATGCAGGAGCGAGCGCGGCTGATACAGTTGATGGATCTGTTGATGTTGTCACCACCGGTTCTGTTGACACGGCGGCGGCTGGTACCTATACCCTAACCTATACCGCCACAGATACTGCCGGTAATGCAGCCTCCCAGACTCGCACCGTGGCTGTTAGCTCTTCACTGGAAGTACTGAACGTATTTGTGAATGGCGAGGTAGATTCTGCATGGGACGAAGGAATGAATGCCGCTGATTCGGGTATTAACTGGAGTTCATGTAGTAATGATGGTGGCGAAGATTGCCCAAACATTGCCTGGGAACTTGTACAAGACGAGGATAGAGGAAGCGTTCTCCAGATTGAGCACAGTTCCGCAGGTCAACAGGCGATCTTTTATTTTAAAACCTCAATGCCGAAGAATTTATCACTCTACGCGGGTGGTGAGATTAAGTTTGATATAAAAACCATCAGTGGTGATAGTAATTACACCATGAAGGTCGACTGTGTGTACCCCTGTACATCTGGCGATAAAAATTTAGGTATTCGTGGTAATGATGGTTGGGAGTCTGTGACGGTAGCGGTCGATGATTTGGTTAACCAAAATTTGATCTTGGATACTATAGACACAGGTATCGTTATTTGGGCCGCACAATATACCAACACTGTTTTTCAAATAGACAACGTCCGATGGGAAGATACTGATGGTGGTGAAACCCCTGTGGAACCAGTGGGCGGTGATGATGGCTGGGTCATCCCATCATTCACCGGATATGAGTCACCTAGCACCTATGATGGCTACACTTTAAGTTGGTCTGATGAATTCAGTGGCAGTGAAATTAATACCGATAATTGGGGTTACGATATCGGCGGCGGCGGCTGGGGTAATGAAGAATTGCAATATTACACTAATCGGAATGCCTACCTTAAAGACGGATTATTGGTTCTTCGAGCGCAACAAGAATCCTACGGCGGGCGGTCATACACTTCGTCTCGATTAAAAACACAGGGCAAACAGAATTTCCAGTACGGACGTATTGATATACGAGCCAGAATGCCTGAGGGCCAAGGAATGTGGCCTGCGCTTTGGATGTTAGGCAAAAACATCACTGAAGTTAGTTGGCCATACTGCGGTGAGGTTGACATCATGGAGATGGTCGGAGGTGGCAGCGGCAGGGACAACCGAGTTTACGGCACAGCTCATTGGAACAATGGCGGATTAAACGCCGGATATTCACCAGCATCCTACGGTGGAAATAAGTTATTGTCAGGGGATGAAACCCTAGCCAGCAACTTCCATGTCTTTAGTATCGAGTGGGATAGTAGCGCCATCACTTGGTACATTGATGATGTTCAATATCATGTAATGGCAATCAACAACACCGCATCTCTTGCCGCTTTTCAGAAGGAATTCTTTTTGATATTTAATATTGCCGTGGGAGGCAAATGGCCTGGTAGTCCAAATTCATCGACAGTGTTTCCTCAGCGAATGGTTGTTGATTACGTTAGAGTCTTCCAAAAGAATTAACATGTAATAGCGTGATCCTTTAGAGAATAGATTGCATGATTAAAAAACTCCTTATATCTGGGATAGCCTCATTAGCCATCTCTCCTTTGTTCGCCTCGGCAGAGACAGTTCCAAATGAGAGGCCTGTAGATTCCAAGAAGTGGTTTCATCAAACCAAACTACCTAACGGTACGAGCTGGTTTAGTGAAGAGCAGCAGCACTACACTAATCGCATCGAAAATGCCTCTGTTAGCGATGGTGTATTGACCATAACGGCTAAAAAAGAGATTTTTAAAGATCAAGGTGTGGTTAAGAAATACACTTCTGCGCGCCTAAACTCTAAATTTGCTTTTACCTATGGTCGAGTTGAAGTGCGGGCAAAAATGCCCCACGGATATGGCACCTGGCCTGCAATTTGGATGCTACCTAAAGATATTAAAGAAAAAGGTGCGTATTTCGAGCAAAAGGGTTTTGGGAAAAAACCTTGGCCAGATTGCGGAGAGATCGACATCATCGAGCACTGGGGAAGGAATCAAAACTACGCTCAAAGTGCAACACATACTCGCTCTAGTTTTGGTAATACAGTCAATCATGGTGGGCAACCAATACCCACCATTTCTTCCGAATTTCATCTGTACTCTTTAGATTGGAGTGCTGAGAAATTAGTCTTCGCCGTTGATGGAGATGACCATTACACCTATGCTCCAGTTGATAAAAATAAGCGCACATGGCCCTTTGATAGGGACTACTATTTGTTACTTAATTTTGCCATCGAAAAAGACATAGATCCCACTTTTGAACAGGATGATCTCTCTATAGACTACGTGCGAGTTTATGATGAGGAAAATAAACTCATCTGGTCTGATGAATTTAACTAAATCGATCGGTTGATTTCTGTCAAAGTCGCTAAGGGATCAAGTGCTTGGGTAATAGGCCTACCGATAACTAAATAATCACTACCAAGAGCTACAGCATCTTTTGGCGTTACTACTCTTTTTTGATCATCCGCCGAATTGTCCGCAAGTCGAATACCTGGAGTTACTAACTTAAAGTCCATACCTAGGGCGGATTTAAGATTCTCAGCCTCTTGAGCAGAACAAACAACCCCATCAAGTCCCGATTGTTTTGCAAGGTTTGCTAACTTTAATACCTGTTCAGCCGCGCCGTGATTGACCCCGATTTCTGCAAGATCAGAATCATCCATACTGGTTAGCACAGTCACCCCAATCAACAGCATTTTACTGTTTTTTTCTACTAGAGCCTTTTTTGCTGCAATCATCATACTGCTGCCGCCGGATGCATGGACATTAGTCATCCAAACCCCCAAGTCTGCTGCAGCACTTACAGCTTTGGCCACAGTGTTAGGAATATCATGAAATTTCAAGTCAAGAAAGACATCGAAGCCGAGTTTAACAAGCTCTTGGACCAAGGACGGCCCAGCTACAGTGAACAACTCTTTACCAACCTTTAGACGGCATTGCTGAGGGTCTAATCGACCAGCAAGCTCTATAGCTGCTTCTGAGTTGTTGTAGTCAAGTGCCACAATCACCTTAGAGTTCACAGAAGTCATATTGACACTAATCCTTTTTGTTGGCGCGGGCCAATTTACGTCGGTAAGACATGATAAGCAAGGAGCTAGTTAAAATTCCTAGAGCAACACCACCTGCTAAAAACAAAAGCAACCAAAAACCTGAGCTTAGATCTGGCCCGTTAAACAAGATAAAACTAACACCTAAAGTCTGACTATTCTCCATGGCAAAAAATGCTCCAACCATTACAACAATCAAAAGGAGCAAGAACTTTAAAAATAGCCAAATTCCACGCAATGTTAATTCCTCAAAACAAATACTAATAAAAAGCAGTATAACCCTTGCCAATCTCCTCGACAAAAATTCAGCCACATCCCCAAAAATTTAAACCAAGTTTAAGATTTGTGACACACGCCTAATATCTGGCTTCTAATCTAAAAAGTAACATAAATAAAAAATGCGGCTATAGACATTGTCTAAGCCGCATTTCTATACTGTTATCTCTGGACCGGAGCGTTTAAGCGCCTTTTTTGGCTCCGCCAAAACGCTTGTTAAAGCGATCAATTCGACCACCAGAATCTACGATCTTCTGCTTACCCGTATAAAATGGGTGGCAAGAAGAACATACGTCCAAGTAGATCGCGTCAGTGCGCGTTGAACCGACTTTTATAACATTACCGCAACTACATGTTGCAACTAATTCGTTATAGGCTGGGTGAATCTCGTTTTTCATCTTATACTCCAAGTTACGAACCGCCACCTCATCTTTAAACTGGTAAAAACACACTGTTTAACGATCCAGTTTGTGCAAGGCACGGTAGGCCATTTCTAAAGAGCGCGGAGTTTAGCAGAAACTAACCTAGTTACAACAGGAATTCTCAAATTTTTATGGCTAAATGCAAGCCTTACATTGTCCGCGTAGCGGTACCCTCCCCGCTACGTCGCTTATTTGATTATTTAGTGCCTGACACTGTATTTCAGGAAAACACCGATCATTGTGCTGAAGTGGGCTGCAGAGTTGCAGTTACCTTTGGTCGACGAGAAGTAATAGGCTTGATAATAGAGAAATCGACTACCAGTGATTTTGATATTGAGAAGCTTAAGCCAATCAATCGTCTGATGGACTCTACTCCATTAGTTCCTGACCAGTTGTTTGAGTTATTTGGTTGGGCGGCCAACTACTATCAATATCCCATGGGAGATGCCCTGTTTAGCACGTTGCCGGTGCTTTTGCGCAAGGGAGAATCTCTCCCCAAACTTGGAACAAGGCACTGGCGGTTAACTCAAAAAGGCAAAGGTTTAGGGAAAGATTCTCTGAAAAGGGCGCCAAGCCAACAAGCTCTGGTGGAACAACTCAAAACCACCGATGCTGTGGCTGACTTAGTCTTATCAAAAGACTTTTCTAGAGCAATTTTAACGTCTCTTGAGCAAAAAGAACTGATCGAATGTTTTCAGAAAAGCAATTCTGAAACCTCAGTTTCCAATATTTTAAATCAGGATGCTCTAAAACTGCATGACTCTCAGCAAAGTGCATTGGATAGCATAGAACAACATAGTTTTAACTGCTATTTATTGGATGGTGTTACTGGCAGTGGCAAAACAGAAATCTATCTGCAAGCAATTGAGAAAACACTTCGCTATGGTCGCCAAGCCCTGGTGCTTATTCCTGAAATAAGCCTGACCCCTCAGACAGAAAAACGCTTTCGCGATCGATTTAATGTACCCATAGTCACTCTTCACTCTGGTTTAACTGACAAAAATCGCCTGGCTGCATGGACAAGTGCAAAGACTGGCGAAGCACGGATTATTCTCGGCACTCGATCAGCGGTATTCACGCCTTTATGTCAACCCGGCCTGATTATTGTTGATGAAGAGCATGATCAATCCTACAAGCAACATGAGGGATTTCGCTATTCTGCAAGAGACCTAGCGGTCATAAGAGCACGCAGGGAAAATATCTCGATCATTTTAGGATCAGCAACTCCGTCAATCGAGTCACTCAATAACTGTGCCGCAGATCGTTACCAACATTTAGTTTTAACTGATCGAGCCGGAAAAGCAGTGCAACCGACGTGGTCAATCGTCGATCTCAAAATTGAACAATGTGAAGCAGGCATAGCAGCGTCCACTCTAGCAAATATTAGGCAAACCATTGAACAAGGCCAACAAGTCTTAGTATTTCTCAACCGTCGAGGTTTTGCTCCAGCAATAATTTGCCATCAGTGTGGTTGGTCCGGTGAGTGCCATCACTGCGATTCTCGCCTCACAGTGCATCGGGCGCGAGGACGTCTGGTTTGTCATCATTGTGATTATCAACAGCGTATTCCTCACCTCTGCCCGAATTGCCAAGGCCAAGAGCTAATCTCTGTTGGGGAGGGTACTGAGCGCAGTGAGGCTCATCTGGAAAAGTGCTTCCCAAACACCAAAATATTACGGGTTGATCGAGATAGCACTCGAAAGAAAGGCGCCATGCAAGCCGTATTTGATGTCGCTGATAGTGGCGAACCCTGTATTTTAATCGGCACTCAAATGCTGGCCAAGGGCCATCATTTTGCAAATGTCACTTTAGTGGCAGTATTGGACGCGGATAGTGGACTGTTTAGTCCAGACTTTCGCAGCCACGAGCGAATGGGACAATTACTGACTCAGGTTGCTGGGAGAAGCGGTCGAGGGGATTTACCTGGCAAGGTTGTCATCCAAACTCATCAACCACAGCATCCGCTTTTAGAGATCCTCATTAATAAAGGTTACGGCTTCTTTGCTCAGCAGTTGATGTCAGAACGACGAATTACCCAACTACCCCCCTTCAGGCATATGGCCTTAATCCGTGCTGAATCCGATCGCGCCAATGAAGCTGAGTCATTTTTGCGTTTGGCACGAAGTATCGCTGAAAGAATTAGTCCGCCGAGTCCCCTAGTCACTTATTTAGGTCCATTGCCGGCTATGTTGGAAAAACGAGCTGGTCGATTCCGTTTTGTCTTACAAATCAACGCTAGTAAACGCTCGCTGCTGCAGTCATTGCTTTCTGCGTTAGCTTTAACACTTGAAGAGCACAAAGATTCTCGCCGTGTACGCTGGTCTATTGATGTAGACCCACAGGAAATTTAGCAGATCACGTCTAAAACCCAATTAAACTGTTTTAAGTTTTGCTAACACCCCAATACTTCACCTACAATTCACTATCTTAAAAAAGTAAGTACCTTATGGCTCACTCTTCCAAAAACAAATCAGACCGAAACAGCAACAAATCAACAGGGACGTCCTCTAGACCTGCATTTATCTCTGGTCTGTTTATTGGTGCGTTAATCATGTACATACTTCCACCTATGCTCGACTCGGAAACAAATTTAGATACCGATACTGTGACAGACATCGTGGATAAGGCTGATATTCAAGAGCTAAAATTTGATTTTTATGAATTGCTTAAAGATGATGAAATAATGGTATCTCCTGAAAGTACTGAAATTGAACAGGACTCCCAATACGTACTTCAGGTCGGTTCTTTTAAAAGTGCTCAAGATGCAGAAAATCTCAAGGTTCAATTGTTGTTGATGAATCTTTCCGCTGAAAGTGAAAGTGTCAAAGGTAAAAGTGGCGTTGTCTGGCACAGAGTATTGGTTGGCCCCTTTGCTAACACCTCGAAAATGGCTTCTGCCAGAGCAAAGCTTGCGCAAAATGACATTGATAGTCTTCTACTGAAGCGTTCTCTTTAAACCTCAACCCTGCTCTCAAACCCTGTCCGATAGGACAAGGATTCCCACCTTAGTGGGGCGCGCGAAAGCGCCACCCAAGATACTTACCTACAGATAGGCATCGTATTCTAACAGAGTAACTCGACTATCAAATTCCTGCTTTTCCTGTCTCTTACAGCGAGCATAATTTGTCTTCAACTCACTCCCTAAATATTCTTCTATAAACTTAGATCTTTCGAAGGAAAGAATGGCATCATTCCAAAAATGCGGTAGCGTTGGTTCCACATCGCCTGCGTCCCCCACTACCGCTGGAGGAGCTTTGAGTTTTTTCTCAATACCATACAAAGCACCGGCCAAAATTGCCGCTACAGTCAAATAAGGATTAGCATCGGCTCCAGCGACTCTGTGCTCAATTCGCATGGCACGGTTGTCACCCCCAGGAATTCGGAGAGCGGTCGTTCGATTTTCATAGCCCCAATTAGAGGACAGCGGAGCATAACAACCCGGTACCATTCGTCGGAAAGAATTAATATTTGGTGCGAAAACAGCCATGCTATCTGCCATAGTTTCCAAACACCCTGCCACCGCATAGTTCAGCAATTTACTTCCCTCTGGGGTGCCATTGTCAAATACATTATTGCCCTTCTCATCCAACAAACTAAAGTGGATATGCATACCATTACCAACCTGTTCGGCAAAAGGTTTTGCCATAAATGACGCTACCTTGTCGTGTTGAAGGGCGACACTACGTATCGCTCTTTTAAGCATGCTCCCCTGATCACAGGCCCGCAACGCACAATCTTGATGGTACAGATTAATTTCAAACTGAGAGGGTCCAAATTCAGTGACTAGCGTATCCACGGGTAACTTCTGTTGCTTGGTGGCTTCAATGATTGCATCCATTAATGGTGCAGCATCTCGCATAGTATCGATACCGCAAGTCTGACCGCCTATAGCTGGACTCCCATCTATAGCAGTTTGACTGTGTTGCGGAATGCCAAATTTATCTCGCTCTAATGTCAGTAAATGGAATTCCATCTCACTAGCAACAACAGGAGTTAGCCCGAGTTGACCAAAACGATCTACTACACTCTTAAGCACTGATCTGCAATCACCTCCATAAGGCCCATCGCCAGACTCATTACCCATTGAAATGATCATCTGCCCTGTCGCTTTCTCCGCCCAGGGTACCCTTGCCAATGTCTCAGCATGTGGTACACAGATTCCATCTGCATCCCCAGTTGCCTTTATCAACTCCTCCTGATCACGGCCCCAGCAGTCAAATGAGCAACTGCTTAATGGCATTTTAAAGCCACCATTAAAGACCTTATGGATTTTATCCTTCGGCAACCATTTTCCTCGCTGATTGCCATTAAGGTCATGAAGAAGTATCTCGAACATTTCTATATCCGAGTTATCTTCTAAAAACTGATCAAGTTGCAAAATTGGTGGCATGAATTTCTTCTCTCTTAGTATTTCAGATCACAGTAAAACATAATATCCGATATCAAGTTTTTGTTCAGTACATCCATATCTACCCTTAGAGGGTATTCAGACACTCCATGTCGGGAGTAAGATTACAAGACTCCAAATTGGTCTCTTTTAATAGCCATAAAATTTCGGACACGAAAATACTGGCCACTTGGCTTGACGGAAAAAATATTCGTCAGATGACAACTAAAGTGCTGTGCGGCGTTTATCCCTCATTGTGAACGAGGTACCAATGATTTTCTTATGGCGTCTCCAAAAGCTTGAAAGATTATTTTTGATATCTTGTTCGATTCAAACTGCCATTCTGGATGCCACTGCACTCCCAATATCCAGTTTTTATTGTCCTCCTTGGCTAGCCAAGACACCGCTTCGATCAAACCATCATCTGCGGTCGCTTCGACAGCTAGATGTTCAGACAACATGTTAATTCCTTGACTGTGGAGGGAATTAACTGACCAACTTGTTTCTGCTGTTAATGAATGTAACAGCCCACCTTTGATGAAATTTACTAAGTGACTCACGTCATACTGCCCTTGACGATCTTTTGTCTTATCTTCTCGATGATCATGATAACCATCGATGTCATGAACTTTGGCGTGCAAAGTTCCTCCCAGTGCAACGTTAAGCTCCTGAAACCCACGGCATACCGCCAGTATTGGAACTGCTTGAGAAACGCACTCTCTAATCAACTCGAGGGTCAGACTATCTCGCTGGGGATCTTCCAAAGTTCCCTCTTCATGTGCTGGACCATCGAAATGATGCGGCTGGATATTAGAGGGGCTTCCTGTGAGAAACAGCCCATCAATACTACTGACGATATCTTTAACATTATATAGACCATTGAGATCCTCGATATCTGTTCCTTCACCAAAAGCCGGCAAGAGGACAGGCATTGCTGCCGCACCATGAGCCACAGCATTGATATATTTTTCTCCCGCACCATGAAATTGATGAAGACCTGCTGTGATGACATCACAAGCGATACCAACGATGGGTAGAGCACTAGGCATAGGATTTCCTTAATCTTCGAGACTATCTGTAAATAGTAACGTCTAGTTCGTTTAAATAGTAAAAAAGTTGTCGTCCAACCCATTTGGGTGAATGACCCAGGGTTCAGTCTATGATGAAATAATCACCTAGAAATGACAAATTAAAAATACTCTTTTGGGGTATGGCCTTCTTGGCGCATGAAAGTGAAACTAAATAATCGGTCAGCGATAACGAGATAAATTATGGGCAACTCTAGATCAACAGCACAATGGAAAGAACTGGATGCAAACAGTCATCTTCACCCTTTTACCGACTTCAATGACTATCAGAAAAATCATGGTCGGATTATTGAGCGGGCTGAGCATATCTACATCTATGACACCGATGGTAAGCAGATGCTTGATGCTATGTCGGGGCTTTGGTGTTGCAGTTTAGGTTATAGCCAGCCAGAAATTGCAGAGGCTGTGAATGCCCAATTCCAACAATTACCTTACTACAATAATTTTTTCCAGTGCAGCAACACTCCGGCGGTAGAACTGGCCGATAGACTAGTCAAAATGACACCTGAGCAATTCACCCACGTGTTTTTTACTAACTCTGGTTCGGAGGCGAATGACACAAACATCCGTCTAATTCGTCGCTATTGGGATATTAAAAAACAGCCTAAGAAACGCATTATTTTGGCGCGCACCAACGCCTACCATGGAAGTACTATCGCTGCGGCAAGCCTCGGCGGTTTTGAATTTGTGCACAATCAATTTGAAACCCTCCCCTATGCGCAACATATCGCTGATCCAAACTGGTACAACAATGGTGGAGATTTAAGCCCAGAGGAATTTGGTCTTTATGCGGCTCGTGAATTAGAAAAAAGAATTGATCAACTAGGCGAAGAAAATATTGCCGCTTTTATAGCAGAGCCTATTCAGGGAGCTGGAGGTGTTATCGTTCCGCCTGATAGCTATTGGCCCGAAGTACGACGAATTTTAAATGAACGAGATATTCTGTTTATCAGTGACGAAGTTATTTGTGGCTTTGGACGCACCGGGAGTATGTTTGGTTGTGAAACCTATGATATGAAGCCTGATCTTCTAACATTCGCTAAGGCTGTTACCAATGGGTTTCAGCCTCTCGGAGGAGTAATGGTTAGCGATAAAGTAGCGGACGTCATTACCAACGACGGAGGCGAATTCGGTCATGGATTTACTTATTCTGGACATACAATTGCTTGCGCTGCAGCCTTGGCAACCTTAAATATTATGGAAAGAGATAATTTTGTCGATCGCGTAGCTACTGATGTTGGCCCTTATTTGCAAAAAAAATGGGCTGCACTTGGTGACCACCCTATTGTCGGGCACGTGCGTGGTGTCGGCATGCTCGGCTCAATCGAGTTAGTACGCAATAAAGAATCTCGCGAACGCCTTGAACCTGAGCAAAAGTCTGGTGGCATTTGTCGAGAGTTTTGCGTCGCTAATGGTTTAATTATGCGCGCAGTAGGGGATTCGATGATAATCTCACCGCCTTTTGTCAGTAGCCATGAAGAGATCGATCTACTAATTACCCGAGCCACCAAGTCTTTAGACCAGACGGCTGAGCACTACTCTATATAAGACGTAAACATTAAATTCTGGACTAGACTAATAAGTCCCTTCAGAATAGAAATTAATCGATGTAAAAATAGGACATTGTAATGGCAAGTGATTGGGGAAAATTTAACTGGGAAGACCCATTCAACCTCGACGAGCAACTCACCGAAGAAGAGCGTTTAATACGCGATTCTGCTGCTAGTTTTGCTGCAGAAAAATTAGAACCAAGAGTCACTCAAGCATTCCGAGACGAATCTACAGATCGCAAAATTTTTAATGAAATGGGTGAGCTTGGCATGCTCGGTGCTACCATCGACGGATACGGCTGTCCTGGTGTGAGTTATGTTAGCTACGGACTAATTGCAAGAGAAGTTGAGCGTGTAGACTCCGGTTATCGCTCCATGATGAGCGTTCAATCAAGTTTAGTGATGTATCCCATCTATACCTATGGTACCGATAAGCAAAAGGAAAAGTATTTGCCCAAGTTGGCCTCTGGAGAATGGGTCGGTTGTTTTGGTCTCACTGAGCCTGACGCCGGTTCTGATCCGGGTGGTATGAATACTCGAGCTAAGAGTGTCGATGGGGGATATCTCATTTCTGGTTCAAAAATGTGGATCAGCAACTCACCCATCGCGGATGTCTTTATTGTTTGGGCGAAAACGGACGATGGCGTGATTCGTGGGTTTATCCTTGAGAAAGGTATGAAAGGGTTATCTGCCCCTAAAATTGAAGGTAAATTGGCACTACGCGCGTCTATTACGGGCGAAATTGTTATGGACGAAGTCTTTGTCGCTGAAGAACAGTTAATGCCAAATGTGCAAGGTCTCAAAGGACCTTTTGGATGTCTGAATTCTGCTCGCTATGGAATTAGCTGGGGCGCTTTAGGTGCGGCCGAAAGCTGTTGGCATGCGGCGCGGCAATACACTCTTGATCGAGTACAGTTCAATCGACCTCTAGCTGCTAATCAACTGATCCAATTTAAGCTCGCTAACATGCAAACCGACATCAGTCTCGGCCTACAAGGGTCGCTAAGAGCGGGCCGTTTAAAAGAACAGGGCAACTTAGCTCCTGAATTGATTTCGCTATTGAAACGTAATAATTGCAGTAAAGCCTTAGAAATAGCTCGAATAGCCAGAGATATGCATGGTGGCAATGGCATTTCAGATGAATACCCTGTGATGCGCCATATGCTAAATCTTGAAGTTGTTAACACCTATGAGGGCACAGCTGATGTGCATGCTTTGATTTTAGGTAGAGCACAAACAGGCATCCAAGCTTTTAGCTAGATCGGCAAATAGTAGGAATCGCTATGGCAGGACCACTCAAAGGTTATCGGGTGCTCGATATGAGCCGAGTATTGGCGGGCCCTTGGGCTGGGCAATTACTTGCTGACCTCGGTGCTGAAGTGTTAAAAATCGAACGGCCAGAAGTTGGTGATGACACCAGGCATTGGGGTCCTCCCTATCGACAAGATAAGCAGGGAAAAGATACAGAAGATGCTGCTTACTTTTTTTGTGCCAATCGGGGTAAGAAATCTGTCACTGTTGATATCACCCAGTCCGATGGGCAGGAAATTATCCGTCAACTAGTTTTGCAAACGGATGTCTTGATTGAAAACTATAAAGTCGGTGGCCTAGCAAAATACGGCCTTGACTTCGATTCACTCACAGCAATAAACCCAAAATTAGTCTACTGCTCCATTACCGGATTTGGCCAAACTGGGCCCTATGCCAATCGGCCTGGTTATGATTTTCTAATCCAAGGATTGGGAGGACTTATGAGTATCACTGGCGAACCCGATAATCCAGATACCAAAACTGGTGGGCCGGTAAAGGTAGGTGTTGCAGTTACTGACCTCTTTACAGGCCTTTATGCAGCCAATGCCATCCAGGGGGCACTACTAGAACGGCATCAATCTGGATTAGGTCAACACATTGACCTAGCTTTACTCGATGTCCAAGCCGCTGTGCTTGCTAATCAAGCAAGCAATTACCTGATTGGCGGAACCGTCCCAGGAAGGTTAGGGAATGCGCATCCTAATATCGTCCCCTACCAAGCATTTGCCACAGCTGATAGCTTTATAATCATCACAGTAGGTAACGACCAACAGTTTGCACGTTTTTGCAAAGTAATACACGCAGCATCGCTGGCCAAAGATGATCGATACAAAACTAACGCTAATCGGGTTAATAACCGTCAATCACTATGCGAAAAAATCCAGAGACAACTGGAGCAGCATGACAGTCAACACTGGCTAGAGGCTTTTGAAGAAAACAATGTTCCCTGTGGACCCATTAATGCAATTGATCAGGTATTTGAAGATCCTCAGATCATTTCTCGAAATATGCTAGTCAACATCCCTGATAGTCGCAGTGGGACACTTAATTTTGTAGGCAACCCTATAAAATATAGCCGATCACACATTGAATATGACTTATCCCCTCAAGAGTTGGGGAAACAAACTGATTCTGTATTAACAGATTATCTGGAATATACTGAGCTTGAAATTCACTCTTTGAAGCAGAATAAGATTGTTTAGTCGTTTCGAAAGTCAACCTATAAAATCTGCCCAATTATTGTCTCAATCCGCATTAAAACTGTTAAATTTGTTAGATTGAGTGCAAACAGACCATTTAGATTGACTAAGAACTTCCCATCAAATATCTAAAAACCCCTTTTTGACGTCAAATCTTCTGTTTTAGACTAAAAAGCTCTCTAAGCTAAATGAGGATTGATGCATGTCAAAACACCATAAATTAATTCTCTAAAGTAGTTTATTTTCATGTAATTGGGTGTATGATCAGTGATTGCAGTGAGGATGATTTGAATAAACGTTTGGTTTTCAAGAGTTTATTCATTGGTCCCACGGTAAAAATTATTAAAACATGTCTTATTTTTTCGGGAGAAAATTATGATCCACAATAAAATGTCTATGGCGGTAAAAACTGCTATGGGAATTGCTGCTGTTACAGGCGTTATGGCCACAGGTAGCGTATATGCTCAGGACGAGACACTTGAAGAAGTCATCGTTACTGGTTCACTTATTAAAAGATCTGATGGATTTGAAAGCTCAAGCCCAGTTGTAGTCTCTAACGCTGCAGATATAGCAGCAACAGGTATTAGCAAAATTGAAGATTTTTTAAACAGTCTTCCTCAGTTAGAAGCCGGGCAAAACTCTTATATCTCAAATGGCGCATCTGGTACTGCATCACTTGATCTTCGAGGCATGGGGTCTAGCCGAACTTTGACTCTAATCAATGGCCGTCGTATGGGTGGCGGTAGTGCATACAGCTCATCTGCTGATACAAACCAAATCCCCACCGCAATGATTGAAAGAGTAGAAGTACTAACAGGTGGTGCATCTACTACCTATGGTGCTGATGCGGTTGCCGGTGTTGTTAACTTCGTATTACGCTCAGATTTTGAAGGCGTGGAGTTGAACGTTGGTACTAGCGGCTTTATGCATGACAACGACAACGGCTATGTCGCAGACCTAATGGATACTAAAGGTTTTGATTATCCAAAAGGTAGCGATGGCATTGATGGTCGAGCAGATACAATTGACTTGGTCATGGGTAGTAGTTTTGCCGATGGTAAAGGACATGCGACTACTTATGTTACTTGGCGTAAAGGCTCGGAGCTTCGCCAAGGAGCACGTGATTACTCCTCGTGTGCATTAAATAGCACAGGCACCTCTTGTGGTGGTTCAGGTAATGCGATTGTTCCAAACTTCTATATCTCTCAGATTGTTGATGGAGCCTTAGATTGGGGCACTTATGAGTATTGGACACTTGACTCCGCCTCAAACTTCATCCCTTCGAGCGGAAACATTTATAACTATGCGCCTATCAATCACTTCATGCGTCCTGATGAGAAGTGGAGCATTGGTTCGATGATGGACTTGCGGATCAATGATTCTGTTGAGCTTTATGCTGAAATTATGGCAACTGACTACAACACTAAAGCACAGATTGCTGAGTCAGGAACGTTCTTTGCTGAAGAGTACTCGCTACCTTATGATTCAGACCTGCTTAATGACTCTCAGCGTCAAGCGTTAACCGATACATGGGGTCTTGGTTCTGGAGATAATTTCGCAGTTTACATCGGTAAGCGAAATGTTGAAGGTGGTCCACGAGCTTCTGTTATGACCAATGCTTCCTTTAGGGTGGTACTGGGTGCTCGAGGAGAAGCTGCAGGTTGGGACTATGACATCAACTATCAAAAGAACAGTGTTGACTCCAGTGTCACCTACATCAATGACTTCTTTAAGCCAAGAATCAATGACGCATTGGCAAATAATACCTACAGTGTATTCACTTATCAGGGCGTTACTCCTGAGCAAGCAGGGGCATTGACAGGTGTTGCTATGCTGCGAGCAGATCTTTCAACAGAGATCTTCAATGCTCAAATGAGTCGTGATACTGGCTTCAGCTTGCCTACATCTGATAGCAACATCGTTGTTGCAATGGGTGTTGAGCGTCGTGATCTGAGCTATGATCGTGATTCTGACACTGTTTTTGAAGAAGGTATGTTGTTGGGTCAAGGCGGTGCTACCAAGAGTATTGAGGGTAGCTACAACGTGACTGACGTGTTCTTTGAGGCAGCTATACCAGTACTTGATAATCTAGATGCTGAACTTGGCTTTAGAGCATCTGACTACAGTACTTCAGGAAACCACAATACGTATAAGCTTGGTGTTACTTATAGTCCAATGGATTCGATGACGATCCGTACTGGCTACAACCGTACTATTCGTTCACCTAATATAACTACTATGTTCGCACCGCAAAACCAAGGGCTATGGCCTGGATCAGATCCATGTGCTGGGGATGATCCTACTTATACTGCCGCACAGTGTGCATTGACTGGTGTTACTGCAGCTCAATATGGAAACATAGTGGCGAGTCCAGCAAGTCAGTACAACGCACTTTATGGTGGTAACACTGAGTTAGATCCAGAAGTTGCTGACACGTTAACCTTCGGTATCGTTGCTAATCCAGTTGAAGACCTAACAGTGTCTGTTGACTGGTGGAGCGTTGAGTTGGAAGATGCCATCGGTTCTGTTAGTGCAGCGACCTCACTTAAAGAGTGTGCTGAAAATGGCAACGCAGCATTATGCGCACTTATTAATCGAGGTAATGCAGGTACTTTATGGCTTGGAACGTCTGGTTACGTCACAAGCACCTCAACTAACCTTGGTGAACTTAACTTCGCCGGTATTGATATTGCTGCTACCTACGGCATGGATGTTGCCGGTGGTGATCTGAACCTGAAGTTGATGGGTTCTAGATCTCTTGATAAAGAAGTCCTAGTTCTACCTGGTGTTGAGACAACTCGCTATGACTGTAACGGTATAGCTGATGATGCACAGTGTACAGGTCCGAACATGGATTGGAGGCACACCCTGTCTGCAACCTATTCTAAGGATGATTGGACTGTTGGTGCAGCATGGCGTTACTTCGGAAAAGTTGACTACGAAGGTACAGCCGACACATTGGCTGCGGCTGGTGCTCTTGATGCAGTTAGCTACTTAGATGTAAACGGAAGCTACACTTTATCTGAAAATATCACATTCAGTGGCGGAGCTCGCAACTTGCTGGACAAAGAGACACCAATGGTTGGTGGTGGCTTGAATCCAGACAATGCTAACTCTTACGGTAAGTATGATGTTCTCGGACGCTACGTTTATGCTGATGTAACTTTCAGCTTCTAAACTTTAGCTACTTAGTAAGATAAAAACAGCGGGCCTAGGCCCGCTGTTTTTTTATGTGTACCAATTACCACAAGATACACACATATCGCTATAATTGTCTGACTCACTATTAACGATTAAACGGTAACTTTTGAAAAACTCTGTCTCCACAATTTTACGCCAAGCAAAGGCTATGGCACAGCAACAGAACTTCACTGATGCGCTATCATTAATAGAGCAGGTACTTACTGCAGATGCCGAAAATGAGCCGGCGCAAGCACTCAAAGTTCAGATTGGACTACATTCTAAAAATTCAGAGATTACAGAATCTGCTTTAAAATCCCTTGTCGGCATTGCACCAGAGAACCTTCAATACTCGATTAGGCTAGCTCAATTTTATCTTGATAATGGTGAAACTAGTCGTGCCCCGACGGTCTTTAAGCCTCTGCTTTCGCAATTTCAGCATCCGGATTTATACTTTAACTATGCGTGGTTTCTCAATCGTGCGGCAGAGCACAAGCAAGCACTTATTAATTATCAAAAATCGATTGATCTTGGACTGCAAGGTTCTGAAGAAGCTCACCTGAACATAGCTAACATCTATTCGTCTTGGTTGTTTTCTCCTGACATGGCTAGAAATCATTTAGCGATGGCTCTTAAAATAAACCCTAGCTATGTAGATGCTCTATACAATCTAGGGAACTTAGAAGAAGACTCTGGAAATAGGGAGGGCGCAAAAGCACAATTTAAGAAGATACGACTTCTCAACCCCTATCATGGGAAAGCCAGCGCAAGATTAGCCTTGGCAACCAGTGGAGGTGATACATCAAACTTAATATCAGAACTTGAAATGCTGGTCCGACACCCATCAGTTGTAAAAGATGCTCGTGTTGACTGCTTCTATGCGTTGGGAAAATTATACGACCAACAGCAAAGCTATGAAGCTGCGTTCAGCAGTTGGCAGGAAGCTAACAAAATTAATCAAGAATTAGTTGGAAAGTTTGATCGTCGCATCTTTAGTGACAGAGTTGACTTATTGATCAGGGCTTATTCATCTTCTTGGCTTAAGAAGTACGAGCATAAAAACAAGGCTGAACCCGTTTTTATAACAGGGATGTTTCGATCTGGTTCCACCCTATTAGAACAGATGTTAGCTTCTCACCCTCAGGTTACGGCTGGAGGTGAATTAGATTTCTTTCCCAGAACCGCGAAAAGAATCGATGCTGACAATCCTCCTGAGTCTGGCTATCCCGAGCACTTAATTGAATCCATAGCCGAAGACTATACTCGAAAGTTAAGTGACATCTCATCCTCAGACACCTTAATCACTGATAAGCGCCCTGACAATGCACTCCATATAGGGCTGATTAAGAGTGTATTTCCTAAGGCTCGTGTAATAATGACACGCCGGCAACTTATGGATAACTGCTTATCGATATATGCGCATCGATTCGGCCGGGACATGAATTATGCCTGTGACCTTGAGGATATTAGTTTTTACGCCAGTGAGTTAAATCGATTGACCGAACATTGGATATCGTTGTTTAGCTCTACAATCCATATAGTAGACTACGATGCTTTAGTAAAAAATCCGAAACAGGTTCTCACTGAAGTGCTAATCTTTCTCGGACTTAACTGGGATACATCTTGCCTTGAGTTTCACTCATTGCGCAATGTTGTGAGCACAGCAAGCGTCTGGCAAGTGCGGCAACCGCTACATCGTAATTCCTCAGGGAGATGGCGCCATTACAGGTCTCAATTAATGAGTCTTAACAGTTGATTAGTTGAATATTTCACTCTCTGCACCTTCATATTCAAGCAAGATAGATTAGTCCTTAAATTGAGGTGCATTTGTAGTCTAATCAAGCAAAGGTATCGTATACTTCTCATTAATCACTTTTTGGATATAAGGACGTTTTTATGTACATGATGAAATCTCTATTGTTAGTAGCATTCATGGTTTTTTTTGCTGCAGGGTGTGCCTCTAATGCCAGTGATAAGGCAAAACCATCCCCCACTTCTGATGAACGTCTTGCGAGCTCCGCAAATGCTAGTGAAAGCGATATTATTTGTACTTATGAGAAAAAACTAGGTAAATTAATAAAAGAGAAAACCTGTTACACCAAGAGGCAAAGAGAAATCATTAAACAGGCAACAGAAGAAATGAAAGTGGAGAGAAAAAGCCAACGGACGATTGGCAACGACTCGTCAACTCGATGATAGGAGCATGACAGGGTCTATATCACATGGGATAGTGACCCTATAATCATCAGACTCATGCGGATATGTGCCGTGCCAAAAATAACTCGGAAAGAATACACACTTGCCAATATCAGGTTGAATTGCCTCCGCAACTAACTCACTAAGCCCCAAATCAAGTGCCGTTTCCCCAAACTTGATCCAACCTGCTCGACTTTTGGACAAATCTGGAACAGATATATAGGAACAGCAAGACAACCACCCAAAAGGATGAACATGGTTGCTGTGGTGGCCGGAGTTTTTTAACCTTACAGACCAACTTCCTGAAAAATCATAACCATCTGCCATTCTCGATAAAAAAGGATGCTCTTTATCAGGGCTAAGTGTCGATAAATAATGGTCTACACACTGTTTTAGCGCAGATTTAAAGGCCACAACCAAGGGATTGGGATCTTCCAAAAGAACACCCATAGTCTGGGTGCCCTGCACCACGCTCTGATCAAGCGGCTGCTTAGTTGATACATGTAAGGTTGCGAGGTAATCACTTAATTCCGCCATAAACTCACTAATCGACTTGAAGCCATTTGGCACAGGGAGTTCATATGACTTTAAGAACTTGTCATAATCATATAGCCACTTGTATTTGTCATTCTTTTGTAACCGCCAGATAATCCCTTGATACGCCCATGTTTCTTGGTTATACGGTTGAATTATAAGAGCTCGAGAAATTAAAGACTGACACTTCTCTGCATGGCCCATTCTTATATCAAGGCTAGCTCGATCTAATATAAACCTAAGGTTTGTTGGGTTCTGATCTAGCGCTTTATCAATCAACGGTAAAGCTTCCTCAAGCTCGCCTTTTCGCGCCATTAATGATCCTAGCCCGTGACTCAAATATGGTGTATGTCCAATTTGCTTAATAGCTCCCTTCAGAGTGGCAACTGCCTGATCTAAATGCCCTCCGCTTGCCTCAGATGCAGCCATGTTGTGTAATAGAATCTCAGACGAAGGTATCTTGGCCAAAGCATCAGAGTAAGATCGGAGAAATCTATTATTCTCGGTCTGAAAATACAATTCATTCAGAGAGCGATGGGCATCCATTAATTCAGGTGATGCCTCCAAAGCACTTAACAGATGACGCTCCGCGATATCAAAGCTGTCCGTGTCATAGTGAAGTAACCCTAATTCGTACTGAATCCGTCCTCTATTCTCAACTTTCGATAAAGCACTTTCCAAAACCATCTGAGCACCGCGATTATTATCCTTTTTTAATCCTTTAGCTTGATAGATATAACCTTCACAAAGACTAGGATATTCATCTTGAAACGCGACACTCTGACTGATTAGTGTCTCGCTGTTCCTGGTCTCAAGATGTAACTGTAAAAGAGCAGAAAAGACACTAGGGTCTTTCTGAAGCTTCAAAGCCTGATTAAGGCACTTTTCTGCTTCGTCCCAGTCCTTCATATCTTTGGCCATAAGCCCACGATTAACCCACGCATCACGAAAAGTAGGCGCAGCGTCAATGGCAGCTAAATAAAACTTGTTCGCCTCACCAAAGCGTCCCATCGTTCGTAGTAAATTGGCTAAATTAGACAGCACCACAGGCTGCTTTTTAGAGCACTCTAAGCTACGCCGAAAATACTGTTCTGACTTACTATAGTTGAGCTTGGACTTCTCAATAAGTGCAGCTAAGTGAAAAGCATCGGCATTTTTGGGCATTAAGTTAAATAGGTCTTCTATCTCCGCCGTGGCATCATCTAACCTCCCAGCTTGGAAAGAGCTAAGTGCCTGTTTAAATATTTCCTGGGAGGTCGCCATATTAATAACTGAATAAGTTTAAATTATATATTGTCGAACTGTTAACTCGATGAAGACGGAATCCTAGAGATCAGCTTACCCCAATGCTCTTGAGAGAAGAGCTGCCCATATATAAAGGCAAGGTATCCTTGTTCATGCAAACTGGCCAAGTGCTCTGGGGACAACGCGTCGAATTTCTCCCCATCTATAGAGATGAAATTAGCGAAAGTTCGATCTTCTCCATCAACAGATTGACCCACATGCTGCTCACTAAGAAGGTCTAAAGATAACATCGTCTTCATGAAATTTTGGGTGGTCGATCGATCATGCTCATATTGAACCGAGAAATCAATCATGGACTGAGTGTCCTTGGAAATATTTCCATCTTTAAAAAAGGGAAGATCGCTATTTTCAACTATTCCTTCAGACCCTCGATCGATGACTACAGCGACCTTATTACCTTCACCTTGAACAGTAGCAAATGGATGCCGACGCAAATACGCGGGTATGTAATAATCCTTTTCCCAAATGCCGTCAGAAACAAAAACGTTGTCTCCACTCACTGTAGAAAGAATAGCCAAAGGCTGTCCGTTCTCCTTACCTGAGAAAACAATTGGATAATACTTCTGGGCTGATGGAATCTCAGTGACTACAAGAGGAATAGAACTTACTCCTTTTGCGAAAGCATAGGGAGCTTCCGGCATACTCCAACCGAGTGCCCCATGAGCCTCTCGGCTTAAATACTCAGGCTGATCGTAAAGGTACATACTACCTTCAGCTGCGTTTGTTGTGTTTTTACTTTTATCTAACTTTGATGCCTCAGTCATTCATTCTTCCTTTTGGATTAGGCTAATAAGCCCGTATTTAATCATTTGATTTGGGACACACCAACAGATTTTTTATCGTCAACACGCATCACATAGTAGCCCATAAAATTTTTCTTAATTTCTACAGATGGGGACTCAGCCCTATATCGCCATTTGCCTTTGATTCTCTGTCGCCATACCTGACCATTACTCAACTTGAAAATAGTCTTGCCAGACCAGCCACTGAATTCACCTTTTATTGTGGCTTTTATGATTTGGTTTCGCTCTAAATCAACCGCTTTGGGGGCGCTCTGGTCTAGTGCAACTTGAACAGTATCGATGGATGGCTTCTCAGCAACAGGTTCTTCAAATTCTCCAGACTTAATCCATTCGTACAATACTGACAATTCTCTATCAGATAATTTTGATAATCCCATCTGATCAAACTTTTCTTGAGACAGAAGATTTTTAATATCAGCTACTTCCGTGTCTGAATAAGCGACGTGAGTAACTAAAAGCATAGTAATTCCAACAATGAACTTGGTTATATTATCCATTTGAATCGACCTAAAATTTGAATTCCTTAATCATAAGCTAAGTTCAGTCTATTTGGGAGGCCTGGGTTAATAAACCAAAGCGGTAAAATTATTTGTGGGTGTTTAGCTAATATCGATTTTAGAATTAAGCAGTTGGAAGAAGCGAGTCACATCGCCATGACACTGGTCTAATTCGCTGGTGGTAATTAGTAGAGTAGGTACCGATTTAGAGATAGCAATTACACAGGGGGCGGAATCTCGATAGGATTCAAGCTGACTATCTAGCTCGTCTAGATGCAGATTCTCAAAAGGTATTGTTAATGCATCTCTACAGCTGGAGAAGTCAGCTTTTTCAGTGAATGATCCATGGGTAATATCACAGAGTGCACAGTGTGTTTGACCTAATAGCTTACCAAAAAAATATTGGACTTCTCCAACAACTGAGCCTTTAGCGTTGTAAATTCCGATTAGTTTATCAATCATAAGTCGCTCCATCCATAGAGGCTTATACGAATTACACTCTAAACGAGTTTAGTCAACCATCACTAGCTTGGGTACTGGGAACCCGTTAAAGTCACAAGCGCAGGTGGTGCAGTAGGCCCCCAAATTAGTGATAAATACAATGTCTTCTACTTCCATGTTAGTTGGCAACCGATGCTCGCCAAAAACATCAATAGAGTCACAAGTTGGACCTGCCATAGTCCACATTCCTGTCTCTCCAGTGCGTTGACTGATAATATTTGAATGAAACCCGTCAGCTAATTCCATTAAACCACCATAGGTCCCGGTATCCAGATACAACCAACGTTTTTCATCTCGAGTTGCTAAACCCACAACTTGAGTTACTAGGCAGCCTGCTGAACCTGCCAAGAAACGTCCTGGCTCAGCCATTACCTGTATTGACTGGGGGATAGTCTCTAACTCTTTGCTAATCACCTCTCCAATCTCTGCGATTGAAGGCTCCTCGCCCGTGAACTGCACTGGATAACCACCGCCCAGATTCAAAAGTTCTGGAGTCCAACCACTCGCCTCAAGTTGAGCAAAGATACTTTTTGCACTTCGAATTCCATCAATCCAATTATTAATATTAGTGCACTGAGATCCGACATGAAATGTCACGCCCGTAATCTTCATATCGTGCTCTTTTGCCGTTTCTATCACCGACTTAATACCAGCAGCACTAGCGCCGAACTTACCCGCCAAAGGCCACAATGAACCCTCATTGCTGACTTCAGTGCGCACATATAATTTTGCGTCAGGCTTGATTGCAGCTATTTTGATGACTTCTTCCGGAGTATCAACCACATACCACTGAATACCAGCTTCCGCTGCATCTCTTATAGAAGCGGGAGACTTTATTGGATTGGAGTAAAATACTGTTTCTAGATCAACACCTAAATCTATCATTGCCTGAAGTTCAGCTGAAGATGCGATTTCAAAACAACAACCTTCTTCGTTAAAAATTCGAAGAATATCTGCATCAGGATTGGCTTTTACCGCAAAATGAGGGCGT
>Ga0206679_10000619_pt1 | contig 29606 bp, 26 predicted proteins | sample M110012015metaG_FD_155464 | JGI IMG/M metagenome (GOLD analysis project Ga0206679, IMG submission 155464) | Ammonia-oxidizing marine archaeal communities from Monterey Bay, California, United States - M1 100m 12015 | ecosystem: Environmental > Aquatic > Marine > Intertidal zone | place: USA... | reverse complement strand
AGGGGGAATGTGGAGGTGAGATCTGGTGACGTGTTCGTTGTGAGTTTATCACCCGAGAAGCGAAGCTATAAGTCTGGTGGACAAGTTATGACCGAAGCCGACATTGATGGTCAATTAAATCGTGATCTTTATGTTTCTTTGGGTGAACCACTGGGTGATCAGGCTTGGGCTATTAGATTTCAGGTTAAACCCTTCGTGCGCTGTATTTGGCTGGGTGGCTTATTGATTGGGTTGGGTGGCTTGCTGGCAGCTTTGGACAAGCGCTATCGACGACGACGTCTGAAAAAAAGTGTCAATGTAAAGAGTGAGGGACTCGCCTTTGAATAGACTCGCGTTATTTTTACCCCTTGCTTTGTTCGCGGTTTTGACCATTGTTTTGTTGCTCGGTCTTGACAAAGATCCGGCGGAATTACCTTCAGCCCTAGTTGGAGAACCGTTCCCGGCTTTTACTCTTCCCTCTTTATATGACGCAAATAGAAGCTTAGATGAACGGAATATTGCAGGCGAGGTTGTTTTGGTGAATGTCTGGGCAACCTGGTGCTTTGCTTGCCGTATCGAGCATGTAATGTTAAATCAGTTGGCTGAACAGGGCGTCAAGGTGATTGGATTAAATTATAAAGATAATCGAGAGGCCGCAATCGATTGGCTGAAAGAGAGAGGGGACCCCTATGTATTCTCAATCTTTGATGAGCAAGGGCGTTTGGGGATTGATCTTGGTGTCTATGGAGCTCCGGAAACCTACTTGTTAGATGCTACGGGTACTATTCGTCACCGACGAGTTGGGGTGGTTGATGACCGAATTTGGGATAGTGAATTTCGTGACCTTTATGCTCAATTAATGGCTGACAAAAGGTGAGGTTAGGTTTGCCTATAGGCTTAGCCGCGGCACTTTTTACATCGGTGCTTTTTGGCAGTGAAAATTTAGTCAAATTCTCTGATGAATCTCTGCGTATACGTTATCAGACATTGATTACCGAGCTCCGTTGTCCTAAGTGTCAAAATCAAAATCTAGCCGATTCAAATGCCCCTATTTCACAGGATTTGCGCGAAGAAATTCAACGTATGCTAGAACAGCAGATGTCTAATAGAGAGATTAAGCAACATCTAACATCGCGTTACTCAGACTTTATTTTATATCGCCCTGACGTGAACAAAACCACCTATCTATTGTGGGGTTCACCTTTAGCCATTCTAATGATCGGACTCCTGATCGCGGTGCGACTCAATAGGCGAAATAAAATACACGCTGGTTCTTTAGATAAAACTGCGGTTGATCAGGAAAGCCGTATAGCCGAGCTTCTCAAATCAGGAGAAGATGATAAGTGATGCTTTGGATCCTGGTTGTAACCGCGTTGGGTTTTTTGGTTTATCCTTTTGTAATAGAGGAAAGACAGTCTGCGGTTAGCCTAGATGAAGAGAAAAACCGCAAAAACACCAATGTTAGGTTGTTTAAGGAGCAGCAAGATCAGCTTCAGCAACAGCAGGATCGAGGCGAAATTGACTCTGAACAATATCAACGTTTAGTGATGGATGCGCAAAGACTATTATTAGCGAACACTGAATTAGATGCGATAGAAGGCTCTAAAATTGCGGGCACCGGACGGTGGTTGCTACCGCTATTATTAATGGGCACTTTTGGGACCACCTGGGCTATTTATAGCGATATTGGCGCAGCTGAAGATGAGAAAATTGTGGCTTTAATGAATAAAATGGCCACTTTAGAGACGCAATCAACCGATATTCCAGAGCTTAATCAAGAGCTTATCAGCACTATTGAGGGTCGAGTAAAAGAGCGGACAAGTAATATCTATTACTGGGTTATTTTGGCTCAGGCGGCTATTGCCGACAATAATATTCTAGCGGCTAGTAATTATTTTTCCTCAGCGCTTGAGGTAGAGCCTCGGGATAGTCAGTTGCTTGCACAGTATGCTGAGACTCTATTTCTTGTCGATGACAATAAGTTCACTCAACGAGTCAGAGCTGCTGTTGATAAAGCCTTTGCCGCAGATTCAAACAATCAAACTGTACTTGGGCTGAAAGGAATTGAAGCTTTTGCAGGCAAAAATTTTGAGCTGGCTGAGACCTATTGGCTAGGAGCACAGAGCCAAGTAAATCCAGAAAGTGTCGTCTTTAAAGGATTACAGGTTGGTATTGATCGAACGAGAGATTTCATCGCAGAGAACTCGGGCTCCGACACGGATGTGAGTCAGTTGAGCGCAGTGCAAGTTGAGCTCCGAATAGATCTTAGCTTAGGTGCAAAAGTACCTAGGAGGCCGGACCAGCGAGTATTTATCGCCGCCGTGCGAGAGTCGGGTCCGCCGATGCCCCTGGCCGCAAAGAAAATACTTGCATCACAGTTACCAATGAGAGTGGTTTTGACTGACAAAGACGCTATTATTCCGGGACAAGATCTGACCACTGAAATCAAGATTAAGGTAGTTGCCAGATTATCCAACAGTGGTTCGGCGACACCGCAATCAGGTGATTGGGAAGCCTCTAGTGAGAGTGTCGATTTAGACTCATTTGAGGGAGAAATAATGCTGGTGATTGACCGGCAACGCCCTTAGGGTAAATCGCTGATTACGGGCACTATTTTGTCAAATTACTATGAACGTTGAGCTATTATCAAAACTAAGTTAATGGATCACTGATTTACTGTTTTTTGTCATGCTTAGAAAGTGTAAACTGACTCATAATAAATAATTCACTTTGTAGCCATAGGGCTAGGTTCAAAAACTAAAAATGATTAATCATGCGGCTTAAATCAATAAAACTATCTGGATTTAAATCCTTTGTTGACCCGACCAATGTGAATTTCCCGAGTAATTTGTGTGCGGTGGTTGGGCCGAATGGTTGCGGCAAGTCGAATGTCATTGATGCGGTGCGCTGGGTAATGGGCGAAAGCTCGGCCAAAAATTTGCGTGGCGAGTCGATGTCGGACGTTATTTTTAATGGTTCTGGCGGCCGAAAACCGGTAGGCCAAGCCTCTGTTGAATTGATTTTTGATAATACCGCAGGCCGGATAGTTGGTGAATATGCCGCTTATAATGAGATCGGCATAAAGCGCAAGGTAACTCGGGACGGTCACTCTAATTATTATCTCAATGGTAATAAATGTCGTCGTCGTGACATCACTGATATTTTTCTGGGTACCGGCTTGGGGCCACGAAGCTACGCTATTATTGAGCAGGGCATGATTTCACGGTTAATAGAATCCAAGCCTGATGAGCTCCGAGTCTATATTGAAGAGGCTGCGGGCATATCAAAATACAAGGAACGCAGGCGCGAGACGGAAAGCCGGATTCAACGAACGATGGAGAACCTAGAGCGTCTGACTGATATTCGTGATGAACTAGGTCGGCAACTTAGCAGGCTAGAGCGCCAGGCAAAATCCGCCGAAAAATATTCTGAGTATAAGAAGCAGGAACGACAGTTGACATTAGAGTTGCTTGCTTTGAAGTGGCGGGGTTATGACAGTCACGCTGGCGATTTAAGAGCAGTGATTGGCGGTTTCGAGGTCGAGAAAGAAAAGTTTACGGCTGAGCGTAGTGGATGTGATACTCAAATCGAAAAGCTTAGAGCACAGTTCACAGATCAAACGGATACTTTTAATGAAGTGCAAGCCCGTTTTTATAGCGTAGGCGGAGAAGTTACTCGTATTGAGCAGGCGATTGAACACGCCCAGCAGAGGGCACAGGACCTTGATAAAGATCTACAACAGACTGAGCGCAATTATACTGAAACTGAGCAGCACCTCAGTGCGGATCAACAGAAGATAGCAGGGTGGAACGCTGAGTTTGTAGAGCTGGAACCAGTCTTAGTGGAAGCGGTAAAGGCTGAAGAGCTATCCTCAAGTGCGCTGCAAGAAGCCGAACTAGCGATGCAGGGTTGGCAGACACAGTGGGATGAGTTTAATCAGAAGTCTGCAGACCCTCGACAGCAAGCTGAGGTCCAGCAAGCACGTATCCAGCATCTTGAGCAATTGATGCGTCGTTTGTCTGAAAGGACCGAAACGCTTTCTACTGAGGCGAATAGCTTTCAGGCCAGTCCAGCAGAAGATGAAATGGCTAGTATTCAGGCATTGCTGAGTCAGGCGGAGTTAAGTCAGGCAGCTGTTGAGAGTCAACGTCAAGATAATATCCAGGCGATTGAGCTATTGCGTGCAGAAGAGAAACAAGCGGAAGTAGAGCATGACGGAGCGCGTAGCCGCCAACAAACCCTGAAAGGCCGGCAGGCCTCCCTGCTTGCTCTGCAGCAAGCGGCGATGAACGATGGCACAGAACAGCAGTGGCTTGCATCTAAAGGCTTAGACGGTAAGCCTCGACTTGCTGATAGCATCAGTGCTGCAAGTGGATGGGAAGTGGCGGTAGAGACTGTGTTAGGTAGTTATCTGCAAGCTATTACAGTGGATGATATAGCCAGTAACATAGAGCTTATTAGCGACTTTTCTAAAGGCGAGCTGCTGTTAATTGAGCCTGGACAGTCATCTGAGAATGGCACCGCCAATAAAGGGCGCTTGCTAAGCGATTTAATTAAGGGTGATGGTGCTAAGTCTCTTTTAAGTTCTGTCTATGCTGCCGACTGTTTAGAGGATGCTTTAAAGCTGCAACCTAAGCTGTCATCTGGTGAGTCTGTAGTAACGTCCGAAGGGATCTGGTTGGGTGCTAACTGGCTACGTGTGGCTCGAGACAAAGATGCTACTGCGGGAGTTTTACAGCGCAAGCAGGAGTTAGAGGTGATTGCTGGCGAACTGGAGCAGTTGATTAATGAAATCGACCAGTTAGAGAAACACCGTCAGGATAATGAACAGAACCTAAGAGCCTTAGAAACTACCCGCCAGGATATTTCGGGCAGTATCGCGGACCAGCAGGCAAGTTATGCTGAGTTACGCTCTAAATTAAGTGGTTTTGAAGTTCAAATTGAGCAATATAAAGCCCGTAAAGAGCGAGCAGAAAATGAGCTCACTGAAGTGGCTCAGCAGACTCAAATTGAGAAAGATAATCTATCTTCAGCCCGAGTCATTTTGCAGCAATCGATCGAAAAAATGGAAGCTGATACCAAAACTCGTGAGCAGTTGATTGGCCAGCGAGATACTTTTCGAGGACAACTGGACAGTGCTCGAGAGCAAACGCAAATTCATCGGGATAAGCGGCAGCAGTTAGCCGTGAGGGAGAGCTCATTGAGCACGCAATTAATCTCTATTCGTGACGGTATATCGCGTTTGGAATCTCAACTTGAGCGGCTTCATGAGCGTCGGACCCAACTCCGCGTCGCCTTCGATATAAAAGAAGATCCGACGGTCGGGTATAAAGAAGAGCTTGAGAAACAACTCGAGATGCGTCTGGCGGTAGATGTCGAGCTTGCTGAGGCACGCAGGCAGGTAGAAGCCATTGAGTACCAAACACGTGAGCAAGAGAAGCAGCGGGCTAACATTGAAGTGGAACTCCAAAAAGTTCAAGCTGATCTAGAAAATCAGCGTCTCTCGGCCCAAGAAATAACAACGTTGAGTCGGACCATTGAGGAGCAGGTCGCGGACAAGCAAGGTGAGTTGAGTTCTCTACTTGAATCTTTGGCTGAAGACTCTGATCTAGTGGATTGGGAGGAGCAGTTGCAATTGTTTGGCAATCGTATCCAACGTTTAGGGCCGATTAATCTGGCAGCTATTGACGAATACAAAATAGAATCTGAACGTAAAGACTACTTGGATCAACAAAATTCTGAGCTAGAGGAAGCAATGGAAACTCTGCAGACGGCGATTCATAAGATTGACCGTGAGACGAGAACGCGCTTTAAAGAAACCTTCGAATTAGTTAATACGCATATTCAAGGTCTCTTCCCTAAACTATTTGGTGGTGGCCATGCATACCTAGAAATGACAGGTGATGATTTGCTTGATACTGGGGTAACCCTGATGGCACGCCCTCCAGGGAAAAAGAATGCTTCAATACACCTGTTATCTGGTGGTGAGAAAGCTCTGTCGGCAATTGCTATGGTGTTTGCGATTTTCAAACTTAATCCTGCACCTTTCTGCATGCTTGATGAGGTTGATGCGCCTTTGGATGATGCTAATGTTGAGCGTTACGCCGCTATGGTCAAAGATATGTCAGATCAGGTGCAGTTTATATTTATTACGCATAACAAAATTTCAATGGAAGCTGCTAATCAATTGATGGGTGTCACCATGCACGAAGCCGGCGTATCTAGGCTTGTTAGTGTGGATGTTGATCAAGCCGCTGCGTTTGCTGATGCATAGGTAGATAGTGAGAACTGCTGTGGTTTTTTCCAACTAGAAAAACTACACTGTCGGAGATTAAGTTAGATAGTTGTTAAGGTTTTCTTATGGATTTTTTAGGCCCTCGCGAAGTGGTTATCGTTGTCGGAATTTTGGCCCTTGTCGCCATTATTCTTGATGGGGCACGGCGCATGAAACGTAACCGTTATGAAAAATTGCAGATGTCTTCGCGTAACCTGCATAAGAACTCTGATGCAGCTCAAAATGAGGATCATGATGGTCTGGATGAAAGCCAGTTTCCTTCTGGTGGCTCAAGGTTGATTGGGTCTCGAACAATTTACGATAACAGCGTCCCACAAGGGCATGCATTTAACTTTGATCGAACCCCGCAGCAAGAAAACTTCGATTTAGATAATTCTATCTTTGCAACTCCCGAAGCTACACCTAATGCCAGCCCAGATCTGAAGGCGTCTACTCATCAAGGTTCTTCTGAATTAGCAGGTAACTCTCAAGAAGTGTTAGTGGTTCATTTGGTTGCCGATAAAGGGGCGACGGTTGATGGCGGGCACCTCTTGGACGCGGCCTTAGCGGCGGGCTTGCGTTATGGAGGGATGAAGATCTTCCATCGTCATTTAAGTGACGATGGGTCAGGCCCAGTGCTGTTTAGTATGGCAAATTTGGTTAACCCAGGTACTTTTGACTTAAACACCATCAAGTCTATTTCCACTCCAGGAATCACTTTGTTCATGGAGCTGGATGAAATTGAAGATCCCGTTGCAGCATTTGACTTAATGATAGAGTCTATCGACATTTTGGCGGCTAAAGGGCCATTTAATGTGATGGATGAATCCCGTAGTTCAATGACACGCCAGACTATTGATCATTATCGACAACTAGCCAAAAGTGCCGCGTCTCGCGCTGGTAAAGACTAATATGGTGTGGCAATTTTAGATGGAAACCACTCCCGACAGTGTTGTTATCTTATATCAACAGCTCAAAGATGAATTAAATCAGCATAATTATCGATATTATGTCCTTGATGATCCTTCGGTTCCTGATAGCGAATATGATCGCCAGTTGCGCAAACTTAGTGCGATAGAGACGCGTTATGAGGGTCTAATAACAGATGACTCTCCGAGCCAGCGAGTTGGAGGGGCTGCGCTGGAGTCTTTTTCGCAAATTAAACACGCTGTTCCAATGTTGTCATTGGATAATGCATTTAATGATGTTGAGTTACAGGAATTTGAACGCAAGGTAAAAGATCGTTTAAATTACTCCACATCTGACAAATCGCAGCAGATAGAGTATGCCTGTGAGCCGAAGTTAGATGGGGCTGCGGTAAGCTTGCTCTACAAAAAAGGTAGTTTAGTTTATGGCGCAACCCGCGGTGATGGAAGTGTTGGAGAAGACATTACTGCTAATGTTCGAACAATCAAAAGCGTCCCTCTAAAATTGCAGGGTGATAATATTCCCGAGTTATTAGAGGTGCGAGGTGAGATTTATTTACCTCGGGCGGGGTTTGATAAGCTTAATGCGGACGCGATTAGCGTAGGTGAAAAAACCTTTGTTAACCCCCGTAATGCTGCAGCCGGAAGCCTTCGGCAACTCGATTCTAAAATTACGGCGAGCCGGCCGTTAGAGATGTGCGCTTATAGTGTGGGCCAGTATCAGGCTGACGTAGAACCCGAGACTCATAAGGGCATGCTGGAGGCTCTGGGGGGATGGGGGCTTAAAATAAATCCCCATGTTGAGGTGTTATTAGGTATTGCTGCTTGTGAAGATTACTACCATCGTATGGTTGAGCAACGAGACCAGCTTCCCTACGACATTGACGGCATCGTTTACAAGGTTAATAGCCTCTCACTCCAGAACAGACTCGGTTTTGTGGCTAAGGCCCCGCGTTGGGCGATTGCGCGAAAATTTCCCGCGCAAGAAGAAATGACCCGGCTTTTGGATGTGGAATTTCAGGTGGGTAGAACAGGCGCTATTACCCCTGTAGCGAGACTCGAACCGGTTTTTGTTGGCGGTGTTACGGTGAGTAATGCAACGCTTCATAATCGTGATGAGATCGATCGCTTGGGTCTACGTATTGGCGATATGGTGATCATTCGTCGTGCAGGAGATGTGATTCCACAAATTGCGAAGGTGGTGGTTGAAAAGAGGCCGTTAGAGGCCAGATTAATAGAGTTCCCAAGCCGATGTCCGGTTTGTCAGTCATCGGTTCAACGAGCTGAGGGCGAAGCGGTAGCACGATGTTCGGGGGGCTTGTTTTGTGGGGCACAGATAAAAGAGGCGATCAAGCACTTCGCTTCACGTAAAGCTATGGATATCGATGGTTTGGGAGATAAACTAGTTGAGCTCCTTGTCGATAAATCGGTCATTTTTTCCGTAGCTGACCTTTATGAATTACGGTCAACGCAGTTGGTCGATCTAGAGCGCATGGCTGAAAAATCTGCGACTAACTTAATCGCAGCTATTGGCGCAAGCAAAGAGACCACTTTAGCGAAGTTTTTATATGCCTTGGGTGTGCGTGAGGTGGGCGAAGCCACGGCTCAAACCTTGGCTAATAATTTCGGGTCCATCGAGCCTATTACACAAGCCTCGGTTGAGGCGTTGTTGGAGATTGATGATATTGGGCCTATAGTCGCGAAACATATTGTTAATTTTTTCCGAAATCCTGATAATCTGTCCATTATTAGAGCGTTGCGCGAGGCTGGCGTTCATTGGCCTGATATCGATCTGTCTAATCAGGCTTCTCAGCCTCTTAGAGGTCAAACCTGGGTTCTCACAGGTGGGATGGAGACCATAAGCCGCGCAGAAGCCAAAGATAGGCTTCAAAATTTAGGGGCCAAGGTGGCATCCAGTGTTTCAGCCAAAACCACCCAAGTAGTCGCTGGCCCTGGGGCCGGATCGAAATTATCTAAAGCTCTTACCTTGGAGGTTGCGGTCATGGATGAAGCCGAGTTCGTTGTATTTCTCGCTGATCAGACTCATTAGAATATCAATTTAGTAAACTTAACGCCGTGTATCAAATAAGGAACTCCCTAGAGTGACCAAATCAACCTCGAAAAATACGTTAAAGCAGCGATCAACGTGGGTCGCCGCCATGGCTGCATGCTTTATTTTTTTATTGATGGTGGTAAAGGTATATGAGGTTCCAGCAGCAACTATGGCCACCAATCTTCTTATCGCGATATTAGGCTTGGCAGTGATAATCGCTATTACCGCTATTATTGGGCGGTTGATGTTATTGCTGCGCAAGCGCAAAAAATAGGTGCCGGCCCAACGTTTTTCATTTGATCATTATCTGGCCACGATCGGAGCTAGTAACTTTGCATTGGGTCTATTTAGTGTTATCTATCCCTGGCTAATTATTGGCGTTTTGCAGGAATCTCCGAGTCGTCTAGGTCTGGCGCAGATGGCTTTACTATTGCCTAACTTGCTGTTTATTTTGCCGGGTGGTGTGGTTTCGGATCGTAGCCATCGAGGGTTTTGGCTGTCCTTGTTGTATATACTTTATTTACTTCCTATCGGAATACTCGCTAGCGCAATACTAACGGATCAATTGTCTTTTTCATTACTTTTAATTTGCGGCATGACCTTTGGTACTGTCTCTGCTTTTGTTCAGCCTACCCGGGAAAGTTTGCTTGGCTATGCAGCACCAAATTTGATGCATCAAGCTGTCGCAAAAGTGGTGATGGTTCAATTTATTGCTCAGGGTATTGGCTTTGCCGCTGCCGGACAGATGGAGTCAACAGGGATAACCTTGCTGTTGTCTTTGCAGATGGTAGCCTTTGTGGCTAGCTCATTCTTGATCAAGCGCTCTCATCCTCGCCCATCAAGAAGTCACGAGGAAGCTGTAAAGCTTCGTCAGCCGTTGACCGAGTTGAGGGAAGGGCTGCAATTATTTATAGACAATAAAGCCTTGTTACATTTGGTTATTTTGACCTTTGCCACTGGAGCTCTGGCTTTTGGTGTTTATTTAGTCGGTATGCCACTGATTGCCAAGCAGGCTTATGGCGGTGGTGCTCAACTTTATGCTGGCATGCAAGTCATGTTTACTTTGGGGGTTATCAGCGCCAACTTTGGGGTCATGAAGCGAGATAAAATGTTTAATCGACCTGGAAGGTTAATCATCATTACCTTTTTATGGCGTGGAAGCTTGGTGGGTATTATTGCTCTTTTACCGAGTTTGTGGGTCTTGTTTCCGACACTTTTTGTGTGGGGCTTTTTCTCGGGTTTATCTATGACTTTGGGGCGCACTCTACTGCACAACCAAGTGCCGCATGACCTTCGTTCTCGGGCATCCTCGGTGTATCAACTCTGTTTGTTCGGTGGTGCTCCAATCGGAGCGTGGGGGTGTGGAATGTCCATTGAGGCGGTAGGCCTAAGCAATACCTTTATGGGTATTGCCGTGTTGACCCTCATAGTGTCTTTAGTGGCCTTCGCTTCGCCGCTGTGGAAATTAGTTGGACGTCAGCATGAGCCTGCAGTGCTTTAGCACACGGTAAAAGCAATTAGAGCGGCTGTGACGGCGACATTTAAAGACTCAACTCCATTGTTCATGGGTATCCCAACGCGGTGGTCACAGAGTTTTGAAATTTCATCGCTAACCCCGTCGGACTCGTTACCTAGCACGTAGACCACCGATTTAGTTTTGTTGACCTCAGCAATCGGTGTTGCATCATGAGAGGACAACATACAGATGTCGAAGCCTTGGTTTTTGAAGTGTCTCAATGCTTTTATCAGACTATCACAGCGTAATATGTTGCCTTTAAAAATATTTCCGGCACTGGCTTTGATGACCAGGGGAGAGATCTCGGCTACACCTTTACTGGGCAACAACAATCCATAGCACGGACTGGCCGTCACACTTCGAATAATCATCCCTAAGTTCTGAGGGTTGGTAACCCCATCTAGAGCAATAACCACTTTACGATCGCCATCAACTAGGGCGTCAAGAGCATGCTCATAGTGTTGGTATCCGCGGCATCGAATATCACAAGCGACCCCTTGATCCTGTTTGCTGTTGCGAGAGATGCGAGACAGGGCAGAGCGGCTATGGTACTGGATTTCAATGTTACGGCGCTGAGCTAGTTGCTTAATTTGGTTAATCACGCCGCCATCACGATTGCTATCAGCCAAATGTAATCGGTAAATTTGCAGGCTTTCGTCTTGCAGTAACTCCATGACAGGCTTGCGGCCATAAACGGTGATTAGTTGGTCAAAAAAAGCTTTGCGTTTGAGGTACTCAGGGCTGTCAGAACGAACGTTTGTATTGGGGTTATGGCTCATTTTAAGTATTGTCGCCGGTCTGGTTATTCGTGTCGATATTCAATAATTGTAGAATATCTTGAAGTTGCTCCGTCGATGCTTGGCCTTGCTTGGCGGAGATTTCCACTGCCATCTTGCTTAGTCCCCGATAAGCATCTTGCCACCCATCGGGCGAACTTTGGAGAGCTAATAGATGGGAGGCAACTGTATCAACATCACCTCTAGCAACGGGTCCAGTGAGCGCTTTCTGACCGCCGCTACTTAGATAGTTAGTGACGGTTTGTTTTATGAGTAAATCGAGTGGATTACCGCTGTTTTTAACATCAACACCAGCCTGGACTAGCATGCCCATGCTTATCTCTAATAGACTAACTAGATTATTACAGGCCATTACCGTGGCAGCATGGTAAAGCGATTTGCTATCACTATTTATGGCAAATGGTTGACCACCAATGGCAATGCAGAGATGGTTTAGCAGATCAATTGCATCAGCATCGCCCTCGATGGCAAAAGGCACCCCTTTAAGGTTAGCTATTGAATTTTGTGGGTTAGCAAAACTATGAATTGGATGGATAGATCCAACGTGAACACCCATAGCATTTAGTCGAGATAGTACGTTGGAGCCAATAGCTCCACTGCAGTGGAATACAATATTATCGGCTTGCAACACATCTGAGTCGATGAGCAACTGCACGGCCTCTTCAATATGATCATCTGGCGTGGAGATCATCCAGAGATCAGCAGGCTGAAATTTGTGATAACCGGCATCGTTAAGGGCAATTGGATCCCCAGCGCCGATGAAATTGACGGCGTATTCTGCTGAGGCGGCAGAGCGATTAATAATTTGCTTGATCGTTACATGCTTAGTTAGCAAATTGCATAAGCTCGACCCTGTTCGACCTGCTCCAATACAACTTAGACTAAGCGGGTTAGAGTGGGCCGAGTTAGATAATTGTAGCGACATGGTTACAGTAGCCCTAGGCGAGTAAGTTTTTGTAGGCGCGAACGGTGGCGGCCATACCAGAGGTTAGAGAGTCGACAATAAATGCATGACCGATTGATACCTCCAGTAAATTTGGGATGCTGGCAAATTTAGCTAAGTTATGGAGATTTAAGTCGTGACCCGCATTAACACCCATACCTAGTTCCGTCGCCAGTTCTGCTGCCTTTAAATGCTCTTGAAAGAGTGACTCCTGATCAGATCCATCCCAGGCTGCAGCAAATGGTCCCGTGTAAAGCTCGATTCGATCAGCTCCAGCTTGTGCAGCTAGTCTAATCTGATTTAGATCGGGATCCATAAATAGGCTAACTCGAATACCTTGCGCTTTGAGCCCCTCAATGATGGGTACCAAAGCATCGCCAGATGAGGTTAAATCGAAGCCATGGTCAGACGTGAGTTGACTGTCGGTGTCGGGCACCAGAGTGCATTGGTCAGGCCCAACTTCTATGACCAGCTCCAAAAAGCCCGGATAGTCTGCTATTTCTGATGCAAAGGGGTTGCCTTCGATATTAAACTCTACATGAGCCATCGGGGTGACTAGTTTGGCTAGATCTCTAACGTCGCTTGGGCGAATATGCCTTTGATCGGGACGAGGATGCACAGTGATACCATCTGCTCCGCTGTCAATGCAGAGTTGAGCATGACTGACCACACTAGGATAGTTTCCTTCGCGAGAATTTCTTAATAAGCTGACTTTATTTAAATTAATACTTAGAGCTGTCATAGGTTTCACGTGTTATTTTAGTGGCACAGGTCTTTCAAATGCTGGTGCTGCAGGCTCAGGATCCTTGAGCGGAGTCCATATTTCAGGGTTTAGTAAGCGTGCAGTCAAAATTCTAACAGGTTCAACAGGTACATTTTGATACATGCTTACAGTCTGGGTGCGTACCTTGGCGATAGCGTCAACGACATCCATGCCTCTAGTCACCTTGCCAAATACAGCATAACCAATTCTGTCGCCTCTTGTGTCAAGCCGACTATTACCTCTGTGATTAATAAAAAACTGGGCCTGGGCACTGTCGGGAACACTAGTGCGCGCCATTGCTATAGTTCCACGGCCATTAGTCAGGCCGTTCTTTGATTCATTAGCAATCGGCTCTCTTATAGAAAGTCGTGGCGTTAAATCAAAGGTGAACCCCCCTGATTGAATCATAAAGCCCTTGATAACTCGATGGAATATCAGGCCATCGTAATGAAAGTCATTTGCGTGTTTAATAAAGTTGTCGACGGATATAGGTGCTTTAGCCGGAAACAATTCAAGGGTAATATCTCCTTTTTCCGTTTCCAGCTTAATCATTGGATTGGTTGATGCGTCTTTAGCTTCACCGGTTAGCCCGAATTGGGTGATCAGGAGGCAGGCTACTATGAGTATGTATTTCATTTTATAACACTCTTAATGATTATAATTTCTTAATCTACCCTCGAGATATACCTATCTATCCCCATTCAGACAGGCGTTTTCTGCCTCTTAACCTAGGAATTAAAATCGCCAATAGAGCGCCGAGAAATACGGTAATTCCGCCGTATATAAATGACTGGTTACGATGATCATTGGATAGAACCTCAACCTCTGCCTGCAACACATCCTTGTCAGTCCGTAGCATATGATTTTGTTTAACTAATGTTTGGTTTTGTTTATTTAGGGCAATGGGGTCTGATGAGATGCCTTTTACTTCTGATATCTGAGACCTTAGGTTTTGATTATCACCCTCAATAGCGTCTATTTTTTGTTGCCATTCCTCGGACTGTTGCTCAAGATTTTTGATGTGCTCCATAAGTTGCGCGACACGATCGGCAACATCCGCTTTTTCTTGGTTAGCTTGAGCTAGTAATTGTCGTCCGGCAGGGGTAGAAGATATAAATTGTTCTTCCATCCAGCCTTTGTAGCCTTTCTTGGTGGCTACAAGACCCCAGCCATCTTTGACTTCAAATAGATCAACTTTAGTCCCGGACTTAATGCCCCAGTGAACTATTTTACACCTCGGGCAAGGCGTCTCTCTTAATGGTACGAAAAACTCATCTGACACATAACGAATCTCAGGTTCGGTCTGAGCGACTGCTGTTTCAACGTTAGCCAACTCTATGGTTGAGGCTTCGGCCTCCAATGCTTCGGCGCCTAACTCTTCGGTTGCGCCGATCGCGCTGTTAACCGTTTCAGCCTCTGCTGGTTCTTGGCTGACGGCGCTGACGGCTAGCAGAGTTAAACATAGCGTAAAAATTTTTCGGCTCATAAGGGTTCTGTACCACAGTTCATGTCGACGTGATCATACTCTGATTCAGCAAAAATAGAATCTCTTGTCTATTGAGAGTACTTTGTATGGTTAGGGTAATACTTTCTTAAATGGTTTGACGTTAACCGACTCGCAAACACCCGCAGAAACATAGGGGTCAGCTTCAGCCCAGCGCTGTGCATCTACTAGCGAGTCAAATTCTGCGATAATTAAGCTCCCAGTATACCCTGCTGCCCCCGGCTCTAAGTTGTCGATTGCGGGCTGAGGCCCAGCAACTAATAAGCGCCCCGCGTCTTTCAGCTCTGCCAGTCTGACTAGGTGCTCTGGTCTTGCTTTAGCTCTTTTGCTTAGGCTATCTTTTACGTCTTGGCTTACAATTGAATACCACATTGTTATTTTTTCTCTGTATCGACATTAAGGATTTCTTCTAGGGGCATTCCGGTCAATCGTTTAATGCCGCGAAAAATATAAAATAGGTCGGCGGTTAGCACGACCATTAGAGGTAGGGATATTACCGGAAAGCTCAACGCGGTCATTTTACCTAGTTGTTGGTTAAACGCTACGCTGCCAGGTTCTGCGGTAAGTAATACCACAGCGAGGATGTAATTAAGCAGTGCGGAGAGAAAAAATGATCCAGCTAATATCCAGGACGCGTTAACCAGTAGCTTATCAAAAGCCGGACGTCTATTTTTTTCTAGCAGCGCATTCGTTATCTTTTTGATATTTACGACTGATTTATTAAGTAAAAAAGTATGTATTAGAGGCTGGGAAGTCTTAAGGGACAATACGGTTGCTACCCCAAGGACAGCGGGAATAGACGCCTCTTTGATCGCAATGTAAATAGCGTCCAATTCCAGCAGGCTGATGCCGCCCGTCAAGGAAACATTGACTATACCTAGGCCTGAAAAGAAATTAATTTTGCCGGCTCTAGTGAAATCCTTCACACCATAGGCAATTGGGAATGCAAGCGCGACGACAATAGCCATCTTAATGCCAAGAAACTCATTGCCACTTAACTTGGATAAAATCAGTGCTGGAATTACTAAGTTGAAGACTAAGTTCCAAAGAAGACTGGGTTGTTTTTCGGGCGCCTCACTTTCTGTCTGGCTGGAAGGCGGGTTATGCTGTTCTGACATTTTAAAGACTTTTGTTGGTCAACAGGGAATATTGTAACGGCTTATGCCTAGTTGTCGACTGTCTACACATTTAATTTTCACTGAGTTTACATTTAAGACTGGGTTTTCCGCCGACAAGATAGGGTGTAAAGTGGCGTTCAAACTATGCCCAGCGATGTATCCATCAAAGCCGTGTGTGACATAATAGTGAGGCATTAAGCTATTACCATTGGAGTTATCCTTGAGCAGTCAATATTATTCAATACACCCAGAGAATCCGCAGCAGAGATATATTGCGAAGGTTGCAGAGATTATTCGTAGGGGTGGCTTAGTGGTTTATCCTACTGATTCGGTCTATGCCATTGGTTGTCATATAGGTGACAAAAGCGCGTTAGAGCGTATTCGCTCGATTAGGCAGCTGGATAAGCATCATAATTTCACTTTAGTGTGTCGTGATTTATCTGAGCTAGCGAATTATGCCAAGGTGGACAACAGTGCTTTTCGTATTCTTAAGGCAAGCACCCCGGGGCCTTTTACCTTTATCTTAACGGCGACCTCTGAAGTGCCAAAAAGGTTACAGCATCCTAAGCGGAAAACCATCGGCATTCGAGTACCCGACAGTCCGATTGTAAAAGCATTGCTTGATGAATTGGGGGAGCCGTTAATGAGTGTTACTTTGATTATGCCCAACGATGAATACCCGTTGAGCGACCCTCATGAGATCCGTCAAATAATGGAGCGCTATGTTGATGTAATCATTGATGGTGGTTATTGTGGCATTGAACCTACCACGGTGATTGACATGACTGATTTGAACCCAGGAATTTTGCGGCAAGGCATGGGGAATTTCGTCAATCCTTAATAATGAAGATGTCCGCAGGCGTTATTACGGTTATAATAAGGTAGGAAAAATACGAGGGTAGTCTGTGGCTAGCGAAGCAATATCAAGTAAGGTTATCTTGCCGTCGTCAACGTCGAGTATAGCAGGGTCATCGCGGCCTCAGCAGGAAGAAATGCCATTTGCGGTGGTACAAGGCAAAGAGTTAACCAGCCTGCCTAAGGATCTTTATATTCCCCCAGATGCTCTTGAAGTTATCTTAGAGGCTTTTGAAGGGCCGCTCGATCTACTTTTATATCTCATTAGACGTCAAAACCTTGATATTTTAGAAATTAATGTTGCTGAAATTACTCGGCAATATATGGGTTATATCGACTTGATGAGCTCTATTCAGCTTGAGTTGGCGGCAGAATATTTAGTCATGGCGGCTATGCTAGCGGAGATAAAATCTCGCATGTTACTTCCTCGTCAAATTATGGATGAAGAAGATGAGGGTGATCCGCGGGCTGAGTTGATTCGGCGTCTGCAGGAATATGAGCGCTTTAAAACGGTTGCTGAAGATATTGATGAAATGCCTAGAGTTGGTCGTGATTTACATCAAGCCTCCGCAGATGCGCCTGGGCGAGAACAAGAACGGCAATACCCAGATGTTGATATGAGAGAGATCTTGACTGCTCTTGCTGACGTGTTGCGACGCGCTGAGATGTTTGAAAGCCACCATATCGAGCGAGAAAAGTTGTCTACCCGGGAACGTATGTCTCAGGTGCTAGAGAGATTGCGTGACGAACAGTTCATTCCTTTTGTTAGCCTGTTTAAGGTTGCAGAGGGCAGATTAGGTGTTGTAGTAACCTTTTTGGCGGTTATGGAATTAATTAAAGAATCATTAATTGAGATTGTGCAGAACGAACCTTTTGGCCCTATTCACATTAAAGCAAGAGCATCATGAATTCAGATTTACTTAGACAAATAGTTGAAGGCGCGCTTTTAGCAGCAGCTAAACCATTAGATGTTAATCGGTTGGAGGCATTATTCGAAGACGACGAGCGGCCGCCCAGAGATCAGATTAAGGCTGCTTTAGATGAAATAGAATCAGATTGTCGAGGCCGTGGTTTTGAGCTCAAGCAGGTAGCTAGCGGCTATCGGTTTCAGGTTACTCAAGGGTTGGCGACATGGGTTAATCGATTATGGGAAGAGAAGCCCAAGCGATATTCTCGCGCTATGCTCGAAACGCTAGCACTCATTGCTTATCGGCAGCCTCTGACTCGGGGTGACATTGAAGCCGTTAGAGGTGTGGAGGTGAGCTCAAACATTATTAAATCGCTACAAGAGCGTGAATGGGTGCGTATCGTAGGTCATCGCGATGTGCCAGGCCGGCCGGCGCTGTATGCCACTACTAAAAAGTTTCTTGATTACTTTAATGTTAAGAGCCTTGATCATTTGCCTGCACTAAGTGAAATAAAAGATTTTTCTGACCTTGATCCAGCGTTAGAGTTGGCGCTGTCAGATGATTCTGCAGAGGAAACTGCACCGCCGGCCGCTAACGATGATGATTCGGATTCAGGATTGGATGATTTCCAGTTAGATCAACAGGCGGATGGGCCTAATACTAGGGTCTCGCCTGATGAAATAGGGACTGATGGGCCAGAGCAGTCACCTGATGCATATGCCGACGATAATAACGAAAAAAAGGCAGTAATCGATGAGTGAAAAATTACAAAAATTGCTGGCTACCGCGGGTCTTGGTTCGAGACGAGAGCTTGAGAAGTGGATTTCTGGAGGCCGCGTGTCTGTCAATGGAACGGTTGCCACCTTAGGAGATCGCGCTGAGTCTGGCGATCGTATTTTAGTTGATGGTCGTGCGATCAAAATTGTGACTGATGATGCTCCTCGGGTCCTTATGTATAGTAAGCCTGAGGGTGAAATATGCACTGCGTCGGACCCCGATGGCCGTCCTACGGTGTTTGATAATCTCCCACGACTGTCTCGGGGTCGTTGGATTGCGATTGGTCGATTGGATATTAATACGAGCGGATTGCTGCTCTTCACAACGCACGGTGAACTTGCCAATCGTTTAATGCACCCCTCCTATGAGATCAAGCGTGAATATATGGCGCGTATACATGGGGATGTGGATGAAGCGATGATTGCAAGGCTCACAGAAGGCGTAGTCCTTGAAGATGGGGTCGCCAAATTCCAGACCGTAAAAACTCAGCACACCCAGAGTGCTAACGAGAGAAGTGGTAGTAATCGTTGGTTCAGAGTGATTTTGGCCGAAGGAAAGACTCGAGAGGTGCGTCGGCTATGGGAATCTCAAGGTGTTGAGGTAAATCGACTTAAGCGGATTAGTTATGGACCAATAGAGCTTCCTTCTATTGTTCGTCGGTCCGAATTTATCGAATTGGATCCGAAGCAAGTGATGTCGCTGTTTCGTGCAGTTGATTTAAAGCCGCCAAGGTTCAGTGAGAAAAATGTTTACCGAGATATCCGTGAGCGCAAAGAAAAGAAGCTCCGCGCTCGCGGGAACCCATATAAAAAGCAATCGCTTTAGGTTCTTACCTTAGTTGCGCGTCAATTGACTGCCCGTTGATCCCGATGCTGTCTTGGCCCAGTAGGTACAGGTAGGCGGGTAATATATCTTCCGGGGTTTTTAGGTCGTTTGGATTTTCCGCGGGGAACGCTTGAGCGCGCATGTTAGTTCTGGTGGCACCGGGGTTAATAGCATTTATCCGTACTGAACCCAACCCTTCAACTTCTGAGGCCCAAGTCTGGACCATTCCCTCGATAGCAAATTTGGATACCGCATACGCTCCCCAGAATGCCTTACCGACTCTACCAACCTCTGAAGTCGTAAATATGACCGAAGCATCTTCGGACTTCTCTAAAACGGCCATTAAACTCTGTGTCATTTGGAATGGGGCAGTGAGATTGACCTGAATCACTTTGCTCCAGAGCTCGCTAGAGTAATTCGTCAGTGGAGAGCGTAGACCTAGAATCGCAGCATTGTGAAGTAGTCCATCAAGGCGACCAAATTGCTCATCAATTAAAACGCTTAGATCGTCGTAGTCTTTAGCCGTGGCGCCAGTCAAGTCGATAGGATAAATGCTAGGCTCCGGCCCACCGGCTTTAACAATTAAACTATAGACTTGTTCTAATTTGGCCACTGTTCGGCCCGCCAGAATAACAGTCGCACCAGATTTGGCTGCGCCTATAGCGACCGCTTTGCCGATGCCGTCGCCAGCTCCTGTCACCAGTATAATGCGTTGTGCAAGGTGCTTGAGGCTTGATTTATAACGGATAATGTCGTGAGTAGAAAGCAAAGGATAGTCCTGTTATTTAGCGGTTAAACAGCAGATTATGTAGTAGGGAGGAATGCTCAACTATATGGTCGGCACCCCAGTCTTCGATACGTTCTTCGGCATCTATATAGCCCCAGGCAGCAGCGATAGTCCGCATGCCTGATGCTCGACCCGCATCAATATCGCGGCGATGATCCCCGACATAGACACAGTCATCGGGAAGTAAGGACAGTTCGTTGCAGGCAGCAAACATTGACTCTGGGTGGGGCTTAGGGTGTTTGACATGATCTGGGCAGATAACCGTGGCTGCTTTTTTGATTAAATTCAATTGCTCGAGCACAGGCTCAGCATATTTCCAAGGTTTGTTGGTCACTATTCCCCAGGGAAGATTTCGATCGGAGCAGGTATCTAGGACGCGCTGTACACCTTCAAATAAAACGGTCTTGACGGCTATATTATTTAAGTAGAGAGCTAAATATTCTTCGCGGATAGCGTCAAATTGACCGTCACTAGGGTTGATGCCAAAACCGGCTTGGACAAGACCAACAGAACCATGAGTGACACAGCTGCGAACAGCAGATTCTGGCATTGGAGCACGGTTATGCAACGCTAGCTGAATATTTAGTGCGGCAACGAAGTCTGGTGCCGTATCGAGTAGAGTGCCGTCCAAGTCAAATAGGAGCGCTTTAAAATTCACTAGGCATTATCCTTTGATTAGACTGGTTTTCGTGCGCAGATCATATAGTTTACATCGACGTCACGCTGAGTTAATCGGTAAGTTTTAGTTATTGGGTTGTAAACTAAGCCTGTCATGTGGGTTATTTCCAATCCGGCATTTCGGATCCATTCGCCTAACTCAGACGGGCGAATAAATTTGGCGTACTCGTGAGTGCCTTTTGGTAGCATTCGTAAAATATACTCCACGCCAATAACCGCCAGTAGATATGACTTTGGGTTGCGGTTTATCGTGGAGAAAAAAACGGCACCTCCAGGTTTGGTCATTTTAGCGCAGGCCGTCACTACGGAAGACGGGTCTGGAACGTGCTCAAGCATTTCGAGGCATGTTACTGTGTCGAACGCACCTTCATGATCTTCGGCATAGTCTTCGGCAGTGGCTTTGACATAGCTTACGTCCACGCCCGATTCAAGTTTGTGCAGATTGCCAACGGCAAGGGGTGCATCCCCCATATCGATGCCGGTCACTGTAGCCCCTCGCTGGGCCATGGCCTCGCAAAGTATACCGCCGCCGCAACCGACATCTAATAGATCTTTCTCGGTAACAGGCGCTAGCTTGTCAATCCAGTTGGCCCGCAGAGGGTTTATGTCATGTAGTGGTTTGAATTCACTATTACGATCCCACCAGCGGCTGGCGAGCTGTTCAAATTTATGGATCTCATGAGGGTCGACATTCATTATATTTTATACCTTAAGCAAGGATTTTAATTAACGGTCTTCCGTTTATTCACGTCACACACCGGATTGAATTTTGTTACGCCAGTCTTCCGTAATTCGGATCATGTTTTGCTCATTGATAGTGTGCAATTTACGGTCTTCCATCAGCAGTTTTCCAGCCACCCAACTATGGGATACTTGAGGCCCAGAGTTGGTATAAACTAATTGAGACGCTGCATTATACAACGGTTGCTGACCAACGGAGTCTATTTTCACGGCGATAATATCTGCATATTTTCCTTTCTCTAGACTGCCGATCTCTTCATCCCAGCCTAGTGCTTTGGCGCCATTGATGGTGGCCATTCTTAGTGCGGCATGCGCATCGAGGCTACTTGCGTCGCCCGATATACCTTTGGCGAGCAGAGAAGCTGTTTTTAATTCACCAAATAAGTTCAGGTCATTGTTGCTAGCTGCACCATCGGTGCCTATAGCTACGTTGATGCCATTATCAATGAGTTTTGATATGGGACAAAAGCCACTAGCAAGTTTAAGGTTTGATTCTGGGCAGTGCATGATATGGCACTGATGGGCCTTCAAGAGGGTGATATCATCATCGGTAATCTGCGTCATATGCACTAGCTGCGTTTGAGGCAGCAATATACCTAAATCATTAAGTCGCTGTAGGGGCCTGACACCATATGTGTCGATCGATTCCTGGATTTCAGAGGCAGTCTCATGGCAATGCATGTGTATCGCCATGTCCAGCTCGTTAGAGTAGGTAGATATTTTTTTAAGCGCCTCATCTGACACCGAATAGGGTGCGTGAGGTGCGCAAGCGACTTTGATGAGTGGGTGGTCGTTCCATCTGTCCCTAAAAGCCAGACCCTTGTGGATGTAGTCGTCTGCGTCCTTGCCGAAAGGTGTTTGAAAGTCCAGAATAGTGAATCCGATTTGACTTCGTATTCCAGCATTTCGTACTTCTTCAGCGATGCTGTCATGGTAAAAATACATATCAGCAAAGCAAGTCGTGCCAGTTTTGATCATCTCTGCGATAGATAATCGAGTACCATCATGAACGAATTGTTCGGTGACAAAAATCTTTTCCGCGGGCCATATGTGGCCTTCTAACCAGGGCTTTAAAGCTAAGTCGTCGGCATATCCGCGCAATAGACTCATCGCAGCGTGACCGTGGCTATTGATTAATCCAGGCATAAGAATATGTTGGTCAAGATGCTCTACCTTGTGGGCTAAAAAGCGCTTATTAGCCTCTGCTTGCGGGAAAATGCCGAGTATCCGATCTTTGTCTATCGCCAATGCGCAGTTATGCAATATTTTATTCTCTGGAATGATAGGAATTATCCATTGACAATTGATTAGCAGGTCTATTTTTAGTGGTGTCATAGAGGCTCCGAGTATTTGTGTTGGAGTATACCCATTTTTTATCTTCAGTAAGAGCTATGACGGCAATAAAAGCGACATTCTGGGCGCTAACTATGTTAAAATTTGACAACTTTAAAGGCTGATTTTAGGTGTTGCAGCTAGATTTTTTTTGAGCGTGGAGACCTGTTGTGTTTTACCTCCCGGTTGACTTCAATAATGCGGAAATAATTATAAATTATGAGTGATTTAGGCAAAGAAATTGTTCCAGTTAATATTGAGGATGAGCTCAAGCAATCCTATTTGGATTATGCGATGAGTGTTATCGTCGGTCGAGCTCTGCCAGACGTGCGTGATGGTCTTAAACCAGTGCATAGGCGGGCATTATTCGCGATGAGCGAATTAAATAATGATTGGAATAAAGCCTACAAGAAATCTGCTCGAGTGGTAGGTGATGTGATTGGTAAATATCACCCTCATGGTGATTCGGCTGTCTATGAGACCATCGTCCGCATGGCTCAACCGTTCTCTCTTCGCTATATGCTAGTTGACGGCCAAGGCAATTTTGGCTCTGTCGATGGTGATTCAGCTGCGGCTATGAGATATACCGAAATCCGTATGACTAAGATCGCCCACGCTTTGTTAGAGGACTTAGAGAAAGATACTGTCGATTTTGCGCCAAATTATGATGAGACTGAACAGATACCTGTAGTGATGCCAGCCCGAGTGCCTAATTTACTAGTTAATGGGTCCTCAGGAATTGCGGTTGGTATGGCGACTAACATTCCGCCTCATAACTTGACTGAGGTGGTCAAAGGCTGTCTGGCTTTGATCGACAATAGCGAAATTACTATTGATGAGCTCATGGAGTATATTCCTGGCCCGGATCTCCCTACGGGCGCTATCATCAATGGTAAGGCTGGCATTATTCAAGCATATCGCACGGGCCGTGGGCGCATCTATATGCGTGCTCGCGCTACCATTGAGGTAGACGAAAAAACGCGCCGAGAAACGATTATTGTTACTGAGATACCTTATCAGTTGAATAAAGCACGATTAATCGAGCGGATTGCTGAATTGGTTAAAGAGAAAAAACTAGAGGGTATCTCTGAGCTTCGGGATGAGTCTGATAAAGATGGCCTGCGCGTCGTCATTGAGTTAAAGCGTGGCGAAATGGGCGAAGTAGTCCTTAATAATCTTTATGCTCAAACTCAGCTGCAGAACGTCTTTGGCATTAATGTGGTGGCGTTGGTTGATGGTCAGCCGAGAATTCTGAACCTTAAAGAAATGTTGGAAGCCTTTGTTCGGCATCGCCGTGAGGTGGTTACGCGTAGAACTATCTTCTTATTGCGTAAGGCGCGTGAGCGAGCTCATACTTTGGAAGGTTTCGCCATAGCGCTGGCTAACATAGATGAGATTATTGTTCTGATTAAGGAGTCTTCCACTCCAGCAGATGCTCGAGAAGCTATGATCGCGAGAGGGTGGAATCCGGGCTCTGTACTTCAGATGCTAGACCGGGCCGGACCAGAAGCGGCTCGCCCTGATTGGCTGGAAGACCATTTTGGGTTGCGCGACGGGAAGTACTTCCTGTCCCCTGAGCAAGCTAAAGATATCCTAGAGCTTCGGTTACACCGACTGACCGGAATGGAGCATGACAAAATCATCGAGGAGTTTGCAGTTAAACTTGATGAAATAGCAGATTACCAGGACATCCTAGGCGATATTAACCGTCTCATGACGGTTATTCGTGATGAGCTGGAGGCAGTAGTTGAAGAGTTTGGTGATGAGCGACGAACAGAGATTATTGAGTCTCAGCATGATTTAACAGTTGAGGACTTGATTACGGAAGAAGACCGGGTGGTGACTATTTCTCATGGTGGTTATGCTAAGACGCAGCCTCTAAGTGATTACCAGGCTCAGCGCCGTGGCGGTATGGGTAAATCGGCAACCGCCGTTAAAGATGAGGATTTTGTTGAGCATCTGTTAGTGGCGAGCACTCACACGACGATCCTTTGTTTTACCAATCTGGGTAAGGTGTACTGGCTGAAGGTCTATCAGATTCCGGTGGCAGGGCGTAATTCTAGAGGTCGTCCCGTGGTTAACCTGTTGCCTTTAGGCGAGGGTGAGCGTATCAGCTCGATATTGCCAGTAGATGAGTATAGCGAAGATAAATTCGTGATTATGGCGACCGCCAATGGCACGGTGAAGAAGACATCACTTGATCAATACTCGCGACCGCGCAGTGTTGGCTTGCGTGCGGTTGACTTAGTGGAAGGTGATCATCTGGTTGGTACCGCTATTATCGATGGTAGCCAAAATATCATGTTATTTAGCAGTGAAGGTAAGGCGGTACGGTTTGCTGAGACCGATGTTCGTGCAATGGGGCGTGTGTCTAAGGGTGTCAGAGGCATGCGGTTACCCGAGGATCATTCGGTTATCTCTATGGTGATACCAGAGTCAGATGGCTTCCTGTTGATTGTTTGCGAGAACGGTTATGGCAAGCGTACCAAGGTTGATGAATTTCCTACTAAAGGACGGGGCGGTAAAGGCATGATTGCGATACAGGCAAGTGAGCGAAATGGACCACTCGTGGGTGCGACGCAATTATTTACCGGCGATGAAATCATGTTAATTTCTGATCAGGGAACTATGGTTAGAACGCGTGGTGATGAGGTTTCTGTGGTTGGACGTAACACTCAGGGTGTGCGAATAATCAGGCTTAAAGAAAATGAAAATCTTGTTAGTTTGGCAAGAATCGCAGAGCCTGAAGAGGATGATTTTGTTGAGTCAGAGTCTGATGGCGCTGAAATTGAAGATTCTACGACTGACTAGACTGAAAAAGTTTAAAAAGGTGACGTATGTCTGAAGAAAACGAGTTGCTGTCGCTTAGGGATAAAATTGATGCCTTAGATCTCCAGATTATGGAGAAAATAAGTCAGCGAGCGGATTGTGCGAAACAGGTTGCTCAGGTTAAGAAAAGTCAGGGTGATACTGCCTATTATAGGCCTGAGCGCGAAGCTCAGGTTCTTCGGCATATTATGGAAGCCAATAAAGGGCCTCTTGATAATGAAGACATGGCGAGGTTGTTTCGTCAGATCATGTCTGCCTGTCTAGCCCTTGAACAACCCATTAGAGTCGCTTTTTTGGGTCCTGAGGGGACATTCACTCAAGAGGCAGCGCTTAAACATTTTGGTGACGCCGCAATTAGTGTGCCTAAGGCGGCCATTGATGAGGTATTTCGAGAGGTTCTGGCGGGCGCTTGCGATTACGGTGTAGTACCTGTCGAAAATTCTACTGAAGGCGTTATCAGTCATACGCTAGATAGCTTTATGGATTCCTCTATCAAAATTTGCGGTGAAGTAGAATTACGTATCCATCAGCATTTTATGATAGGCGGAAATACTAAATCAGAAAATATAACGAGAGTTTATTCTCATGCTCAGTCATTGGCACAATGCCGGCAGTGGCTAAACTCGAATTATCCGAATATCGAGCGTATAGCGGTAAGTAGCAATGCTGAGGCGGCAAGACGAGTACAAAGTGAATGGAATTCAGCGGCCATTGCTGGTGATATGTCCTGTGAGCTTTTTGAGCTAGAGAAGATCTGGGAGAAAATTGAAGATCGACCTGATAATTCAACACGTTTCCTGATTATTGGTAAAGAGTCAGTGGCACCTAGTGGCGATGATAGAACGTCGATTGTCGTGTCAGTTAAGAACAAGCCTGGCGCTCTACATAATCTTATTGAGCCCTTTCGACGAAATAATGTTGATATGACACGCCTTGAATCTCGACCGTCGCGCAGCAGCAAGTGGTCCTATGTGTTCTTTATTGATTTTGTTGGACACACTGAAGATGCCTCAGTGGTACAAGTGCTGGCTGATTTGGCTGCTGATGTCGTCGATCTTAGGGTGCTCGGATCCTATCCAAGAGCTGTTCTATAGCTGAATGAAGCTACACTAAAGGTAGCGAAAATGACTCATAGTTGGGCACTTGAATGTTAAACAAGGCGGTAAATTCGAAGCCAGCCATTAATCGGTTGGTCATAATTGGTTTAGGTCTGATCGGCTCTAGCCTCGCTGCGGCAGTGCGAAAGTTGGGTTTGGCAGAAACAGTCGTGGGGATTTCTCGTCGAAGCTCTACTCTTGAGTTGGCTTTAGAGCGAGGAATTATCGATGAAGCTTGCGATAGCCTCAAAGCAATAGCGAATGATTTAGATGCCGGCGATATGGTGGTTATTGGTGTCCCGACACTCACCGTACCCGCTATGCTCAAGGAATGTCATGAGCTACTGAATGATTGTGTCACTATCACTGACGTTGCAAGTGTCAAAGGCAGTGTAGTTAGTTCGGCAACTAGTATTTATGGAAGAATACCCGGTCAATTTGTTCCAGGCCATCCTATTGCAGGATCAGAGCGAAGCGGAGTCACCGCTGCAGACAGTAAGCTTTTTGAACATCATAAAGTTATTTTAACACCGACTGAAACTACTGAATCTAAACACCTAGAGGCCGTTACAAACCTGTGGATTGGCGTTGGCGCGACAGTGTCATCTATGGATGTTGAGGAGCATGATGAGATCCTTGCCGCAACTAGTCACCTACCTCATTTCTTGGCTTATTCATTGGTCGATACATTAGCTTCAATGGAAGATAAACGAGAAATTTTTCGTTATGCAGCGGGAGGATTTCGAGACTTTACTCGCATAGCGGCTAGCGATCCGGTCATGTGGCGAGACATCGCGCTGGCGAATAGGACATCGATACTAAGTACTCTTGATTCGGTCATGGATAACTTCAAAGCCTTGCGCGGAGCCATTGATAGTGGTGATGAGCAGTATTTAATGGACATATTTACGCGCGCTCGCGATGCACGCATTCATTTTGGAAAATTACTTGAGAATAAATCAGGGCAGGGTCCTATGACTGAAAAGGTCATCAATTACCGGATTTCAGCGGGTGGCCATGCTCGAGGTGTTGTCAGAGTGCCGGGGGATAAGTCAATGTCCCACCGTTCAATAATGCTCGGGTCGTTGGCAACTGGAATGACAGAGGTAACGGGCTTTCTGGAAGGGGAGGACAGCCTGGCAACGCTTAAAGCATTCCGTGATATGGGGGTGACGATCGAGGGTCCTGATGAGGGCCGGGTGGTGATTCATGGCGTAGGTTTATATGGTCTCAAAGCGCCCATTAAGCCTCTGTATATGGGCAACTCGGGCACCTCGATTAGATTGCTCAGTGGTTTGTTGGCAGGGCAAATATTCGACTGCGAATTGACCGGTGATGCTTCCTTATCTGGGCGGCCTATGGGGCGTGTTGCAAAACCTCTTGCGATGATGGGCGCGAAAATTGAAACGGCCGAAGGCGGTACACCTCCTCTGAAAATTAAAGGTAGTCAGAAGTTGTTGCCCATTCATTACGAGATGCCTATTGCTAGCGCACAGGTCAAGTCCTGTGTTCTGTTAGCCGGACTTTATATTGAAGGTGAAACCTCGGTGAGTGGGCCTGCGCCGACTCGGGATCATACTGAAAGAATGCTTAAGGGTTTTGGCTATGAGGTCGGTGTTGATAATGGTACCGCTACATTATCAGGCGGCGGGACGTTGAAGGCGACGCGAATTGACGTGCCTGCGGATATATCTTCCGCAGCCTTCTTTATGGTTGCTGCAGCTATCACGCCAGATTCGGATATTACTTTACTGCACGTTGGCGTCAATCCAACACGCATAGGAGTAATTAATGTATTACGCCAAATGGGCGCTAAGATCAGCCTATCCAATGAAATGGAGATAGGCGGCGAACCCGTTGCGGATATTCGTGTTGAATATGGTGAGTTAAAGGGGGTTGCTATACCAGGAGATCAGGTCCCACTGGCAATCGATGAATTTCCTGTGTTATTTATCGCGGCTGCCTGTGCTGAGGGGGTAACCACTTTAACCGGAGCCGAAGAGCTGAGAGTCAAAGAGAGCGATCGGATTCAAAGTATGGCTGACGGTTTAAACACGCTGGGCATTGATGCTCAACCGACAGCTGATGGTATTAGGATTGTAGGCGGGCAATTGGGTTCTGGACGTATTGTTAGTCATCATGACCACAGAATTGCGATGGCTTTTTCTATCGCAGGGTTGCGGGCTGCAGGAGATATTATTGTTGAAGACTGCAGTAATGTCGCAACCTCTTTCCCTTATTTTATTGCGGCCGCAGAAAGCGTGGGACTAAATATCAAGGTTGAGATTGTTGAATGACGAAGATTATTACAATAGATGGGCCCAGCGGATCCGGGAAAGGGTCTGTCAGCAGGCTGCTGGCAAAAAAATTAGGTTTTAGCTATCTCGATAGTGGAGCGCTATATCGTCTGCTAAGTATCACCGCCTCTCGGTGTCAGGTTGCTAGTAATAACAAAAAAGGACTGGAGAGTTTGGCAGAGCATATGGATATATGCTTTGAGTCAGACGACATGGGGGAGCTCAGAGCTCTGCTAGAGGGGGAGGATGTCACCCTAGAAATGCGTACTGAAAATACAGGTGAACTAGCGTCCAAAATAGCAGGGCATAGTGAAGTTCGTGCGGCGTTACTCAAGCGCCAGCGGTTGTTTGCCAAAGGAGATGGTTTGGTGGCCGATGGGCGTGACATGGGAACAGTGATATTTCCAAACGCAAATTTAAAGATTTATATGACCGCGAGCATTGAAGAGCGCGCTAGCAGGCGCTACAAAGAGTTGCTTGCGAAGGGCGAAGATGTTAGTCTGCGCGCCCTTGCAGAACAGGTTCGAGCAAGGGACGAAAGAGACATGAGTCGGGATGTGTCGCCATTGGTTCCCGCCGAGGACGCCATTGAGTTAGATACCTCTAG
>Ga0206679_10000618_pt1 | contig 29617 bp, 27 predicted proteins | sample M110012015metaG_FD_155464 | JGI IMG/M metagenome (GOLD analysis project Ga0206679, IMG submission 155464) | Ammonia-oxidizing marine archaeal communities from Monterey Bay, California, United States - M1 100m 12015 | ecosystem: Environmental > Aquatic > Marine > Intertidal zone | place: USA... | reverse complement strand
TCTTATCCATGCTTTTTGGGAAGACCCAGTATAATCTAGATTTCTGTGTGGCGCACCCCATTGACCTTCTCCAATGTAAACAATTCCATCGAGTGTATCTATTTCATATCCATCATTGGTACTATTCTTTACACAAGGCCAAGACCATTTGGTAGTATGAGAGTGCGATTCCATTACAAGATCTACATTATAGCTTTCAAATTCACCCACCCAGCAATCCATCTGGTCTTGATTGAGTCCGTATAGGGCCATTGCATAAGTAGGGTGGTGGTGTTGTACTATCTTCCAGATTGGTGCACTGGCACTTCCTGTATGGTTTTGAAGATCGTTGGTGAACCATGCCAATTGAGTAGCATCACAGGCTCCTATTTCCGAATTAAGGGAATAAAATCGGAATAAACCACTGTGGATATCTAGAACATAGTATTCGTCTTGTGGAATATCAAAAATATTGTACATATCCGAGTTGTCTTCGTGATTTCCTTGAGTAAGTACAATAGGGTAGATCTTTCCATCAGCAGAAATACTCAACTGCCAGTCGTCCAGCCAGTTGTTCCATTCCTGAGTGACATCCGAAGTTATCTGATTTTGAATAAAATCTCCGTTAAAGGCAACAAAATCGGGTCTTATCTTGCTCACTATTTGATTGCCATCTTTACGTCTTTGCCTGCAATCTCCGGATGGACAATCTTCTATATAAACACCTAAAAGTGAGAAGCCATCTCTAGTGTCACCACCAGAAACAAAAGAAACAGGATCATTCGGATTATCCGAAAGTGTTTGAAATTTAAATCGCTGGCTGGTATTGTTGTTGTTATCGTGAATGACAAAATAATAGACTGTATTTGGAGACAACCCAGTAAGTCTGGTAAATTTTCTATTCTGGCCTTTATGGGTAGCCATTCTGTCAGAAGCGTGATTCTGAGGGTAGGATGTATAGTTAATGCCAAAATCTTGCGTTCCGTAATAGACAATGCCATCATCTCCACTCCATCCAATGGTAATGGTTGTTGCAGGGTCATCCCTATATGCCAAGGTGTAATGGCTAGTAGTTGCCCAAGCTGGAATAGAGATAATAAGGAGTAGAAAAAAAATAAATTTCTTCAGTGATGTCATTTAGTATTATTTTTTCTTGCTTTCTTTCATTGGGTTCTGATCACCTCTATCTCTTCTGTTTTTATATTTAAAAACCTCAAATCTGCTAGGATGATAGATAGCTGGCCAGCTGTTATTATTGATATCTGTATCTGCAGTTTCTAGAAATGGATCTAAGACAATACTTTCAACTTCTTTATTGAAACCAAAAATTTTAGTGATATTCTCGTTGTTTTTTCTCCAGATCTCAGCTGGTATTTTTATCATTTCAGATGAGCCGTTAGTAAAATTGAATTCTAAAATTAATGGCATTACCAACCCACCTAAATTAGAAAAAGAAAGCTCGTAATAATATTCATTGGCTTCGATGAGCTTCTTTTCCTCATCATTTAAAGAATTCATAAATCTTTTATATCTATCTAGGTCCTTTTTAGTGACTTCATATGGGTCATAGGTATTATAAAAATCAACTAAACCTTCATCTTCATCCATATAGGTCTCCATATTCTTATTACGTTGATTACCTATATCTTTTGCTTTTAATTCTTCCTCTTTTTCTCTTGCTTCTTCTTTGTTGATCTTTGGATCCTTACTGTTGATCCTATAAGGAATTACTTTGTCTAAGCTGATGTCTACATGATCATTGGTAAAGAACCACCCTCTCCAGAACCAATCTAGATCTACAGCACTTGCATCTTCCATGGTCCTGAAAAAATCATCAGGTGTAGGATGTTTGAACATCCACCTATTTGAATAAGTTTTAAATGCAAAGTCAAAAAGCTCTCTTCCCATCACTGTTTCTCTAAGAATGTTTAAAGCTGTAGCTGGTTTTCCATAAGCATTGTTGCCAAACTGATGAAGGGATTCACTATTGGTCATAATAGGGGAGATATAGGATTTATTACCTTTCATATAATCAACAATTTTATAAGCAGAGCCTCTTCTACTAGGATAGTCTTTTTCCCATTCTTGCTCAGTTAAATATTGCAAAAATGTATTTAATCCTTCATCCATCCAGGTCCATTGTCTTTCATCGGAATTAACGATCATCGGAAAGTAATTATGCCCCACTTCATGAATAATTACACTAATCATTCCATATTTAGTTCTTTTAGAATAGGTGCCATCCTCATCTGGTCTTCCACCATTAAAACAGATCATAGGGTATTCCATACCTATCCATTTAGAGTGAATAGAGATAGCAACAGGATAAGGATAATCGAAAGTGTATTTAGAATAACATTTTACAGTATGAGCAACTGCTTTGGTGCTGTATTGTTCCCATAAAGGGTTTCCTTCTTTAGGGTAAAAAGACATGGCTAGTACATCTTTACTTTTTTGTTTTACGATCATGGCATCCCAGATGAATTTTCTGGAAGAAGCCCATCCAAAGTCACGTACATTTTTTGCAGTGAATTTCCATGTTTTCATTGATTTGATCCTAGATTTTTCATTTTTAATGGCTTCTTTTTCATTGACGATAAACACAGGCTCTTTTGTAGCTTTTTTAGCGTGCTCCATTCTTTCTAATTGCTTTTCTGAAAGAATTTCATTTGCATTAATGAGAACGCCTGTAGCAGAAACTACATGGTCACCAGGAACAGTTAGGTTTACCTGATAATCTCCGAATGGGAGAGTGAATTCACCAGCACCTATAAATTGCTTGTTCTGCCATCCTTCTACATCGTTATATACACACATTCTAGGAAAGAATTGTGCTATGGTGTATAGGTAATTATCATCTTTTTCAAAATATTCATAGCCAGACCTTCCACCGATCTTCATACGGTCGTTGATGTTGTACCACCAATCTATTTTTAATGTATAAGAGCTTCCAGCCTTAATTGGTTGATCAAGGTTGATTCTCATCATTGTTTGATTTATGGTGTAGCTGATTTTATTATTGTTTTGGTCTGTAACATTGGTAATATTAAATCCTCCCTCAAAAGTGGGGTGTAAATTGGTTAAGCTTCTGCTATCCATGGATTCAATACTTCCATTTGATATTTTATAAGAATCTGAATTTTTTGCTCTTATATTTTGATCTAGCTGTATCCAAAGATATTCAAGCTGGTCTGGACTATTATTGACATAGGTAATGGTTTCCTTACCTGTGATCTTTTGTTCTTGATCATTTAATGTAATATCCATGATATAATGAGCATTGTTCTGGTAATATTCATGACCAGGCCCCCCAGATGCATTTCTATATATATTAGGAGTTGCTAGCTCATCCTTTAGCTGTCTGAATTTATTGATGTTAGTATTCTGACCATATCCAATGGAAAAAACGATGCTTAAAAGTAAGAGTGAAATTCTTTTCATTTTATTCTTTGTAAAATGTATGTTCTTTAAAAAGACCATTAAAAGTATAACTTTCTTTGTATATTCCTTCTAAGTGTAGAATATTTTGTTGATTTTCAAATACTTGAATAAGAATATCATTTTTTATATTGATTGATAGAATACTCTTGGGGAGATCTCCTTCAAAATAAAGCCAAAGTGTTTCATCTAGTTTTATTTCTTTTCCTAAATACTTCAATTGAATGGGTTTTTTATTAGAAGAAAAGGTAAGATGGTTTTGGATATATTTAGCAAGTACTTGATCAGAGTTTGGGTTTTCTTTTTCTGTTCCTAGATGAAGATGAATATTCTTTTCTTTTTCGAAGTAATATTCAATGTCATGAGCAGTTAATTGAACGGTGAGCTCTATTTTTTGAGAATGCTTGTTCATGTTAACGGTAGTGATGCTTACATAATGGTCATGTGCATTAGCCCCAGGGTCAACAAAAAGACTGATTAAAAAAATCAAATAATAAAGCATGATTCAAATTTTTAATGGTTTCAAATATAAGTGATTGAATTCAATTTGGTTTATTAACATATTCTTTTAGAAATTCACCTATTTTTCAATTATTTAATATTCTCTTTTTTAGTTATTGATCATTAATGTTTATTATTGAATATAGTTATTATTATAATTTATTTAAAATACTATTTTAGAAGAGAAAAATATATTAATTACCCAGTCAAATTATATTCCTTGGAAAGGATATTTTGACAGTATTTCAAAAACAGATGTGTTTGTAGTTTTTGATGATATGCAATATACCAAAAGAGATTGGAGGAATAGAAATTTAATTAAAACGCCTAATGGATTAAGATGGCTTACTATTCCAGTTGAGGTGAAAGGTAAATATCATCAGAAAATTAAAGACACTAAAGTTGCAGATAAATATTGGGTAAAATCTCATTTAAATGCACTTGAAATAAATTATAAAAATGCAAATTGTTTTAATGAAGTTTGGGAATGGGTAGAAGGGATTTATCTGAATTGTAATTATCAATTTTTAACAGATATAAATATTTATTTTATTCAAGCTATAAATGAATTTTTGGAGATTAAAACTGAAATCTTGTTATCGGATAATTTTAATTTACATGATGATCGTAATATGCGTTTAATTAACATATGCAAAGAATTAAAAGGAACAGCCTATTTTACTGGTCCATCTGCAAAACAATATTTAGATGAACAATTATTTAATAAAAGTGGTATTGAAGTAAAATATTTTAATTATTCTAAATACCCTGAATATAATCAGTTATATAATGATTTTGAACACGGAGTAAGTATATTAGATTTAATTTTTAATATGGGTGATCAATCTAAATTATATATAAGTTGAATTTTTGTTATGAAATTAATATTTCTTTGTTCTGGAAACGGTGGGAATTTAAAATTCATTAAAACTTATTTTGAATTTTTAAATTTAGGAGATGTAATCTATGTGTTAAGTGACAGGGAATGTGGAGCAAATAAATATGCTACTGATAATCAAATACCTAATAAGTTAATTTCTTTTAAAAACGAAGTAGAATGTGAAAACATTCTAATTGAAATTATGGGAAAATATAATCCTGATTTTATTATAACTAATATTCATAAAATTATATCACCTAAAATTGTTTCTGTTTTTTCAGGCAAATTAATCAATCTTCATTATTCTATTTTACCTGCTTTTAAAGGTTTTATTGGAATGAAATCATTACAAAAAGCACTTGAATTAAAGTCTCAATTTGTTGGTTCAACATGTCATTATGTTAATGAGGAAATAGATAGTGGTAAAATTATTTCTCAATCTTATTTTAAAGTAGGAGATAATATAAAAATTGAGCAAAAAATGTTTCAAGCTGGAGCTTTAACTTTATTGAATGGATTATTGAAATTATCTAATAATAAATCAATTAGTAATTTTAAATACAATGAAATTGAATTTAATCCATCTTATGACCTTAATAGGCAACTTATTTCTGAAATTTTTAACAAATTAGAAAATGATGAATTTTAGATTTTCTTTAGTTGTACCTGTATATAGGGGAAATTCTTCCTTAGAAGATATTGTAACTATTTCCGAAGAGATTTATCATGATAATTTGGTGGAAATTATATTTGTTTTTGATGGTGGTGAACCATATTCATGGGAAAAAATTTCTGAATTGGCATCTAAGTATAAAAAAGTAAAAGCTATTAAATTAAGCAGGAATTTTGGTCAGCATAATGCTACAATATGTGGTTTTGATTTTGTTAAATCAAATTATGTAATTACTATGGATGAAGATTTACAGCATCATCCTAAATCTATTCAGCAATTAATAGAAACACAAATAAATACTAATTCAGATGTAGTCTATGGTATTTATCAAGAAAGATCACATAATTGGTTTAGGAATATAACGAGTAGGGTGTTAAAATTAATTTTAAAGATAGGAATGCCTAAATTAAATCAAGATTATACTTCATTTAGGCTGATTAAAAGTAAAATAGCGAAAGAAACTATTAATATGTGTAATTCATACACATTTCTTGATGGTTATTTATCATGGCTAACTTCTAATATATCATCTGTTAAGGTGGTGCATTTTCAAAGTAAAGAGGGTAAAAGTTCATATTCCACTCGAAAATTAATTAAACATACTTTAAATATTTTCCTTACTTTTTCAACACTTCCTATAAGGTTTTTAACTATTATTTCTTTTCTGTTTTTTATTTTTAGTTCAAGCTATACAATTTACATTATTATAAGTAAGTTATTAAATGAAAATTATGCTGCTGGTTTCCCTACATTAATTACCTTTTTAGGATTTGGATTTGGGTTTGTTTTACTTGGCATGGGAATTTTGGGAGAATACATTCAAAGAATAAATCAAAAAACTACTAATCGACCTAATTTTATTGTGACAGAGATAATAGATGATACCATTCAATAAACCATATTTAACAGGTAAAGAACTAGAATATATTAATGATGCTGTTGTTTCTGGAAAAATATCTGGAAATGGATTATTCACCAAAAAGTGTCAAAATTATTTTGAGAAGGAATATTCTTTTAAAAAAACATTACTGACCAATTCATGCACTCAAGCACTTGAAATGGCGGCAATCTTAATTGATATTCAGCCAGGTGATGAAGTGATAATTCCGTCATATACTTTTGTTAGTACTGCAAACCCTTTTGTCTTAAGAGGTGCAAAAGTGATTTTTGCAGATTCTCAAAATAATAGCCCAAATATAGATGCTGAAAAAATTGAGCAGCTGATTACTGATAAAACAAAAGCAATTGTGCCAGTTCATTATGCAGGAATTTCTTGTGATATGGATAAGCTAATGCAATTAGCTAATAAATATAATCTGTATGTTGTTGAAGATGCTGCTCATAGTGTTGACTCAACTTATAATGATCAGCCTCTTGGTGGAATTGGGCATTTAGGAGTGTTTTCTTTTCATGAAACTAAAAACTTGAATTGTGGAGAGGGTGGCTTGCTGATTATAAATGAAAATAAATTCATTGAGAGAGCTGAAATAATTTGGGAAAAGGGTACAAATCGGCTTGATTTTCATAGAGGAATAATAAAAAAATATGAATGGATAGATATAGGTTCATCCTTTTCCCCTTCTGAGATAGCAGCGGCTTTTTTATATGCTCAGGTTCAGAATTTTCAAAGTATTCAAAAAAAAAGAATATGGATATGGAATTATTACAATGAAAACCTTTCTTTTTTAAGGGATAGAGTAGAATTCCCAACTATTCCCAGTTATGCATCCATTAATGGACATATCTTTTTTTTAGTATTAAATGATGTCAATGAAAGAAATTCCTTTTTAGAACACATGCGAAAATGTGGAATTCTCTCTGTTTTTCATTATCAAAGTTTACATAATAGTCCATTTTATAAGATTAAACATGGCGCAAGGGAATTAAAAAATGCTGATAAATTTTCTGACCAATTAATTAGATTGCCTTTGTATTATGAATTAACAGAAAAAGAACTTGAATATATTGTTAATAGCATTAAAGAATTTTACTTATGAAAATTTTGGAGATAGTGCTTTTTGAACTTTATTATCAATAATTTTTTAATGTCAATACAAACATTTGTCATAATTATTTTTTCACTTTTTCTAGGCAATTATATCATTGCTTACTATAAAGTGATCTATAAAAAAAGTAATAAAAATAATTTCTGGAAATTTAAGACATTTTTAGGTCTAGGTCTAATAATCAGCTTTGTCGTATTTGCTTTAGTAGTGATTAACCTAAAAGGTGATTTAGATCTTGAAGATCCACTCAAAAGAATAGAATTTGGTGAAAAAAACAATGATATTTCTTTGATCATAGATGGCTGTAAACAAGTTATAGAAAAAGAACCAACTCATATAGATTGTCATTTTAAGCTAGCTAAGCATTTAATGTATCATCATTCATCTAAAGACCTTGATGAATATATTGATAGATTAAAAATTATGGAGTTCAGTGGAAATAAAAAGGAATTAGATATAAGTAATTTAATGGTAGGAGTTCTAAACAATTATTCTTCACGTCCTCTTAATGATGTCTTTTTAAATAAAGTGAATAATGATTCATTGAAATACCTAAATTATATGTTTGGGCTATTTTATATAAAATCAAATGACCTAGATAAAGCAATTACTTTTTTGAAAAAGGAAATTCAAGTGAATGGTTACAGAAAGGGTGCGGTAAATGAACTCTACAATCTTTATTTATACACTGATGAAAGTGATAAGGTAAGAAATTTGGTCTATGATGAGAATACACGTCCATTTGTTCCTAATTATATAAAAAGAGAAATCTATTATAAAGATGCTAGTGTATGGAATTATGTATCTACCATCTTGGAAAGATCTTATGACAAATTTTCATTTGTGGGGTTTTTCGCAGCCTTGCTTATTGCTTTTATATGGATGAGCTTCCTCAGGCAATTTGATATTTATCAACCTGAGAGATGGAGAAACTTGATATTCATTTTCATTTTAGGTTCGATTTTCACTTTTTTAGTTTATCCAATTTCTGATTTTTTAGAGATCAGCTTCAATTTAGAAATGAAAGGAAATTTTTATGATGATTTGATCTACTCATCAATAGTGATAGGATTTGTTGAAGAATTGGTTAAGATTCTCCCTTTTTTATTGCTCCTGAAGTTTTTCAAATTCATAGACGAACCTTATGATTATATTCTTTATGCTTCATCTTCTGCATTAGGTTTTGCTTTTATGGAGAACATGATTTATTTCGAAGATTATCAATTTCATGTAATATTTATAAGAACAGTTTATTCTGTAGTGGGTCATATGTTCTGGTCATCAATTATTGCTTATGGTTTTATTATGGTTTCATTTAGGAACAAACATTGGCTCCATTCACTTTACTACATACCAATGTCATTTGCTATTGCTTCACTTGGTCATGGCTTATTTGATGTATTGCTGTTTTACGAATTGTTGAATCTCAATACCATTTTTTTCTTTTTTAGTTTACTTGCATTTATTTATATGATAAATAATGCTTTGAATATCTCTAATCATTATAATTATGGGATTAGGTTAAAAAGGGAGAAAATAGCTTTTCAGCTTATAATGGGGCTCATCTCTGTATATGTACTTCAATATTTTATTATAGGTTGGGAATATGGAAATGTTCATGCCAATAATATGGCACTTGTTAATTTGCCATATGGATTGTTAATGATTACATTTTTAGTAATTCTGTTTTCAACAATACATATTAAAAGAGGTGAATGGAAAACAATCAATGTTTTTTCATTTATACCTAATTTATCATTGATAGGATTGGGTAGATTTGGAGGGATTGTTAAGAAAAAACAGAGTAATAATTTAACGTTTGTTGGAAAGAGATTGCGATTTTTCACTCCTAAACAGAATCTTTATTTAGGTTGGCAGCTACCAGTGATTGGGAAAATAAAAGAAAAAAGAACGGTTTCAGGAGAATCCAACTGGTATTTAATTGAAATGGTAAAGCCATTGAATGTTAGGAATTGCTTAGCATTTAAAGTATTAGTAAGACCAAAGGATGGCAATAAAACCATTGTTGAAGATAAAATTGAATTGGAGTTTTTAATGTTTCCAAAAGCAGAATTACTAGAAGAATCAATTACTAATAAAAATGATCTGTTTCCGATTGAAAGAGTTTATTCTATTTGTATTTCTCGATAGCTATAGCTTTTGTTTTGGATCTGTTTATCTTATTATTTCCTGAAAAATAGAATTGATCAGTTTTATATATTTTTTTTGGAGTTTCATATTTATTTAATATCGCTAATGATTTTGATATTAATTGGTCGTTTGCTGTTTCATCAATGATTAAAATTGGTTGGCTTCCTAGGGTAGTATGGGGGACCTTGTCAATAAAAAAATGATATCCAAAAAGTACATTGTCTAATTTCTTTTCAATGATTTCAGGATGTAATTTAACTCCTCCTGAATTAATAATATTATCAGCTCTTCCCATCCATATAAAATGCTTGTCATCTTTTAATGAAATAATATCATTAGTGACCATGTCATGTACATTTATTAAAGGAGCGTCAATAATCAACTGATTATTTTCATTAGTTGAAATAGATACATGAGGAAGACATTCATAGATGGACTTATTAATTGATTTTAATGCAATATGAGAAATGGTTTCAGTCATCCCAAAAGAGATATAGCATCTTGTCTTTAAGCTTGTTAGTTCAGTACATAAGACATTATTAACAGGGCTGCCACCAATAATGAGCTGACTTATTAGGTTTAATTGATCTTTATTCTCTTTAGTACAATTCAAAACCTGATATGGTGTCATTGCACAGAAGCTCACAGGGGTTGTTAGTTTTTTAACAGGTATAGCCTCAGGTTTTGCTATTATGATTTTAGCTTTAGCAATGATAGCACGAATGACCATCATTTTACCTGCAATGTATTTTGTAGGTAAACAGATAAAAAAACTAGATCTTTCGTTTAAATTAAAAAAGTGATTAGTAGCAATTGCACTTTCTAAAATTGCTTTTTTGCTTAATTTAATTGATTTAGGGTTTCCTGTAGATCCAGATGTGAATGTGTTTATGTTGGGCTTATTAGAATTCCAGTCATGTAAAAAAGCATAAAGGTCTTCATCATAAAAATCAAGATGATCTTTACTTAATTCAAAAAGCTTAAGATAATCTGTATGTAGATAGGTATTCAATTATTACTTGAATTTAAGCATAGTATCGTTCCAATTCAAATTCCTATCTATTTTTAGATATTCACCTTTTTGATTTAAAAAGGAAGGGATGTTATTAGAGTAGATCTTACCTGTTCCTAAACCTTGGGGGAGATTATTTTTAAATTGAGCTGTAAACTGAGCAATAGCGTTAAGACCAATGTTAGATTCCAGAGCAGATGTGATCCACCATGAGATGTTATTTTTTTCTGCGGAATTGATCCATTCTTGTGTTTTTTTAAAACCTCCTAATAATCCTGGCTTAAGAATGATATACTGTGGTTGGATATAGGAGACCAAATCTTCTTTTAACTCTGAGTTTTTAATGGGGATTAATTCTTCGTCAAGCGCAATGGGAATAGGCGAAGTTAAACAAAGCTCTTTCATTTGGTTATATTGACCAGGATATATAGGTTGTTCTATAGAGTGAATATTATAAGCTGAAAGTTCTTTAAGCTTGGTTTTAGCTGATTCTAGATCAAATGCACCATTGGCATCCAATCGTAATTCAAGCTCATCTTTATTGAATTGTTCTCTAATAGATTGAATGATCGAAAGCTCGTCATCAAAATCAATGGCACCGATCTTTAGTTTTAGGCACCTGAAGCCCTGATCTATTTTGCTTCTCACTTGATCTATCATGTTCTTTTTGTTTCCCATCCAGATCAACCCATTAATATATATATCTTGTTCTCCTTTAGAGAATTGATTCTTGAAAATGATCCTGTTTCCACCATTTTTAAGATCGAGAAGTGCTGTTTCAAGTCCAAATTGTATGCTTGGATAATCTCTTAAGTCTACATTTTCATGATTATTGATGTGCTCAGATAATTCCTTTAGTTTTTGGTTCAATAATGCAATTGGATCTATACTGAGACCTTCAATGGGACTGCACTCGCCAATTCCATAAATAGTAGGATCATTTTCATCCCAGACTTTTATAAACCATGACCTTTTATGGTAAAGAATACCTCTGCTTGTCCCACTGGGTTTGATAAAATCAAGTTCATAATCTGTAAAAACAGCTTTGAGCATTTATTTATTTTTTGTAAAAGAGCTACCTAGCTTCAATTGATTCAGCTAAATATTCTTTCCACTGCTCATAAACTGGAACAGTAGTATTATTCTCATAGTTAATGCAGACAAGAGTGCTTTTGCCGATAGAGCATAATATATCTTTTTCTTTTGTGCTCTTATGAATTTCATATGATAGGATAAAGCTTTTATTTCCTATTTGGTCACATTTAGTGACTACATATACCTTATCAGTTAAATAAATAGGGGACAAGTAATCTAATTCATTTTTAGCAAGTACAATCCCATTTTGTTTCCAGTTCCATTCCTTTCCTGCAATTTTTGAAAGGAAATCAATCCTACCTAATTCAAAATAACATAAGTATTTACTATTATGTACATGTCCAGCCATGTCAATATCAGAAAATCGTATATTAATCTCTGTTATGGACTTCATTTTAAGATAAAGGGTTCAGATTTACACTATATATTATAACTGAGCCAATGCTTCTTCCGAAATATAATTTATCTAAAGCATCCATGATGTTCTTAGCCCTAAAATAAGAAGTGTGAATTTTATTGGAGCCTGTTAATTTCCATTGTACAGTATAAGAATTTTCAATGAATAATTGACTATTGATATAATCAAGCATTAGCTCAAGCGCCTCAATTTTATCTCTTCCTTCAGTTGAATGAAATAAAAAGGATTGTTGATGATTTGGATTAACTGTAATAAGATCTAAGTCTACATACTCTGGCATTTGATGGAATTCAAAGCTAATGTTCTCTTTTTTAATTTTTAAAGTGGTAATGATCCTCTCCTGAAGTTCTTTAATTCGGAGATTGGTGTCAAGTATAATTGTATTTTTCAAGGTAAATTATTTTGGTTTCAAAATTACTAAATTCTAAAAGTATCAGATGTAATTATTTCATAACATTTGTTATTTGTTAATTAGAATTGATTTTATTTTTTTTTAGAAAAACAAAACCTTCAGTAGCAATAACTAGTGTGAATGAAATGAATAAAAAATAGAACAGATATTTAAAAAGATCTAAAGTATAGTTGTTCTTTATTTCAATATTATTTTCTCCATTCAATAAGTAAAATGGATCATTCATTTCACTTTTAATTTTCAATTCGTTTTTTTGATACAAGAGTTCAGGTAATTCCTTTTTAGTAGCTATTGTAGTACTATCATGAGAAAGCTTCTCTATCTGTTTGTTAAGTTCTTCTATATAATTAGAATAATATAGCTCATTAAGCGCTCTTTGTTTTATCAACAAAGGTTGATTATTCATAGTTTCAATAATAGATTCTACTATTTGAAGTGTACTGTCCATTCCTTCAAAGGAAAAGTACAGTCTAAAATAATTATTGTTATTATTATCATCAATATTGACAACCTTAATATTGTCAATAATTTTAATTTTTTCTTGATCAACGCCAATTAATGTAGATAGATTGTCATAGTTTTTGTTAGTTACATAATTTGAAAGATTATAACAAAGCTCTAATCCTATGGTTTTTAAATCGTTATTGTCATTTTGAAAGAAATGAGTGTTGCATTTAATCAGATAATAAGAGTTTTTCATTTCCTTTTTCATGAAATAATTATAAACTCCAATTGAAAAAACTCCTATAAATATTAAAAAGACGAGTTTTTTCCTTCTATTGATCACTTTATGGATCGTTTGTGATAACCTCACAAGGTCAAAATCATTGGTGTCATCATTTTTCATAAATAGCTATTAAAGTGAAAAAATAGGAAACAAAGATAATCCCTTTGTTTACAGATAGTAATGTTTCTGTACTAAAGTAGATCATAATACTAATTGCTAAAATTTGTAGAACTTGATTTGTTTTAATAGATGTTTTAAATACATAATAAAGCCATAATATAAAGAAGATCAAGCCAATTATGCCAAAATAACAAAGCTGTTGTAGGTACTGATTATGACAGTTATATTCACGATCTGCACCTTTTGAATGTCCATTTATTCTATAAACTTTTTCTAGTTCATGATCAAGATCTCCTTCTGGCACACCTATTAGTAAATTATTTTGGGCAACTTCTAATCCGCATTTCCATGTTTGCATTCTGTCTTCCTGAAAAATGCCATTTTCATTAAATAAATCTTTAAATCTGTTATTGGTGTTGAATAGACCAATACTAGAAATGATAATAAGTGCTATACTTGACAAGATAAAAACAGATCGCTTAATTTTCAATTTATTATAAAGGAAAAAAACAATGATTCCAAAAGTTATAATTAATGGAGTTCTAGCAGAGAGTAAAATAAGAAAAGCCAAGGTTAATATTATTACTAACCATTTAATAAAGGTATTATAGCTGGCATTAAATTTCCAGTCGTGGAATAATAAGATACTTAGCATTAAATTAAGGTAGTAAGCAAAATAAATAGGGTGAATTTCCCATAGAGGCTTGGCTAAACCTCTGTAAAAAAACCAATATGCATGAGATCCATTTCCAAAGTAAACTGCATTCAAGGCATTAGATAAGCATACGATCATAGATACTATTCCTGTAATTATAAATAAATAATAAAGTTTTTCTAAATATTGGTCATTTATCTTAAATGAGTTGTCAGAATGAGTAATGCTGAACCCAATTAAGGGAATGATTAAGAAGCTTGATATTATCCCTAGTGAATTAATTCCGTCATTTATGTCATTTGTATATAAAAGGGATATAGCATGAGACAAAAAATAAATGATACTAAAAAGAAGCACTTTATTTTTTATTAATCTTTGAATACTATCTGCATTAAATATTTTATGAATATTCAACAGAAATAGAAGCCCAATAAAAACACTTGAGAATATTTTATCTAAAAATAAAGTGCTAGGGATTAATAAGAAAAGCCAAAAAGTGATCTTGTTAATATTATTCATGAATGTTAACTTTTCTTTCTATTATAGGATAAGAAAACCCAAGTAATAACCAAATTATTATTTCGGATTGATAAAAATAATAGTTGTTTAGTAAAAAACCCAGAAATTCAATTCCTATAAAAACTGTTGCTGCAGCAAAGATCAATTTTTTGTCTGATTCATGCTTGAGTCTGAAATTACTTTTAATAGCTCTAAATAATTTGAAAAGCAATATAAATTCAAATAATAAATAAGTGACTAGAGCAATGATGCCGCCTTCAATAAAGAATAGTAAATAGTTGTTATGAGCAGCTACTCCTTCTTTATCTCCAACTTCAGCGTAAAAACTATTGAATATACCTAATCCTTTTCCAAATACAACATCTTTCTCATCTATTGCTGCTAGGCTATTGTCAATGATTTCAAATCTAGTTTTAGAAGAAGAATCAACTTGCCCATAATTACTTGATGAAAAAAGCATGTTTTTAAGTCTAGGCTGAAAATCAAAGTTGAACATTAAAAAAAGACCAGCTATCAATAAATATACAGTAGCAAGAATAATATTGAATTTTACTAGTATACGATTAGTGCCTATAAAAAATAAAACTAACAAGGTGGAAAAAAGCGAAAGAAATAATAACCTTGAATGAACTCTTAAGAAAAGGTAAGTCAATAACAAAATGATAATAGCATAAATTATGTTTTTGAGTAATTTGTTTTTTGTATTTAACTTAAAGAAAATAGTACAAGCTATTATTGTAAACAAATACATACCATTAGCTAGCTGATGAAATTTAAAAGATCCTGATAATCTATGTGCATTATTAAGGTATTGAATATCGTCAATATAAATTTCGTAAAATCCAAAACCAATACATGAAATTATAGAAAGCATAATGAATGGCTTCATTATACTAATACAAAATTTTGCATTGTTTTCTATTCTTATATTATAGGCAAGTATAAAGATCCCGAAGTAGTTTAAAAACCTTATTAGTGAAGGAGTTACATCTTTAAACTTTAATTGTATAATGGATTCAAACGACATTAAAAGAATGATGGCGAAAAAAAGCCAAAAGACCTGTAATCTAGGTAGTTTAATTTTTTTATATGTGCGATATTGAATAAAAAGTGCAGAAAAAATGATGGCAAAAATGATAGTATTAATTGATAGGTGTGTCGTTTTTGCTAATAATTCTCCTTCTTTATGAAGTCCCAGGTAGTAAATGATAGAATAAGTGATAGATCCTATCCATACAAAGAATAATATTAACTGAATTGAAAATTTATGTTTTAAAAGCATTAATGGGCTTTTAATAATTAGGAATTAATGATCTGATAAAGTTACAGATTTAAATTAAATAGCTTTAGAGGTTTAGATATTCTAACTTATCTATTTTATTTTCTTAATAGTTATTTAATTGACGATTGAGTTGTTAAATTTGATTTTTAATATTTAATGAGTTGATAGGAGTTTTAAAAAGAAAGCTAGTAAAAAATGCCGATGAGTTATTAGGTATGGAGAGAGGAATAGTCACCTATATCAATCCATTTTCTTATTTAAAGCTGAGAAAAAAAATTGACATACAAACTTTTGATCATTTAACTTCTGATGGTATTGTTGTTAAAAAGCTTTCAGGGATATTTTTGAAAAAAAAAGTACAACGATTATCTCCAGATTTCTCTTCTTATTTTAATGGGCTTTTCAAACAAATCTCAGCTACTAAGAACAGTATCTATTTTGTTGGGACCATGCCTTCTTTAATTGAGCTTTCAATTAACAACATTAAGCATAAGTTCCCTTCTTTAAATATAATTGGGTATAGGCATGGTTATTTTGAAAATAATAAGGAAATAGAAGCTCATATAAAAGAAATTTTTGATTTAGGTCCTGATGTAATTATTGTTGGAATGGGTAGTCCTTTACAAGAAGAATATTTAATAAAATTAAAAAGGACTGGATGGAAGGGCAGGGGGTATGCTTGTGGAGGTTTTTTACATCAATCTTCAAAAAAAGCTGATTATTATCCAAACTGGATCAATAAAATGAATTTAAGATGGTTATATAGGATCTATAATGAACCCAAATTAATTAAAAGATATACAATTGATTATTGTTGGTTTCTGCTTGTTTTCTTTTATGATCTGATTGCTTATAAATTCAAAAAGGAATAGTTACCCTATCACTTTTATAACATCATCAGTAATTATATCTACTGAATTTTTTAATTGATCACTGATCATTCTATCTAATCCAGTCCTTTCAAAATGGCCTCCTTTAATTAAGTGTAAAAAATAGGCTTCCAATTCTTTGTTGTTATGGAATTTATGAAAGCAAGGCAGTTTTAAAAATGACCTTTCGTAACGCCACCATTGATCTACTAGCATCATTACAGCTACCCTTCCATTAATAGCTAATGTTTCTAATAATACTGTTGAAGAGGTAGCTACTACTAGATCGTTTTCCATTAATTGAGTATAAAGGTCTCCATTGAGTAAATGGACAAATTCCTTTTCAAAGAAGTAGGACCTGTCATTAGCAATATCTCTTGGATGTAAACGAATATTTAATTCAATATCTAAATGGTGTTCTTGACGTATCTTTTCTATAAGATCTATCAATTTAAAAAGCTGTTTTTTTTGTATTTCTTCTTTTACATGATCATTATGCCAAACTGCAGATTGCGTTAATGTCATAATTTTGAATTTCCCTTTAGGCTTAATATTGGTTCCTATATGTTGGTAATTAAGAATTTTCATAAACCTTGGAAGCCCACAAGCTATGATTCTATTTTTAGGTAGGCCTCTTGATTGGAGTACTTCTTTCACATAATCCCCTAGTACATATACTCTAGTAGTTCTAATAGTGCCGATTTCACTTGGTAAGAAATAATTAAATGGCAAATACCTGATTACTCTCATGCTAACCAGTTTTGTTTTTCTTCTTAACCAGTCTTTCAAATCATAAGAAATGAATCTAGAGTGACTAAAAATTTTGAAAAAACTAAAGGTGTTATCATTGATAATTGCATCTACAAGAAAAAATGTTCTTTTAACTGATAATGTTTTCATTACCAATCTTTGAAGAGCTCCATCATTGCCGAAAAATAGACCTTCATATTGATGTTTGATGTTTTTAAGTTCTTTTTTTAAGGTAATTACATATTTAATTTTTTGCATCGTGCTACTTGTGTAAAATGGTTTTTCACAAGTAGTTTTTAATTGTATTAGCTTTAATTGTGGGTACGTGTCATAAATATTTTGATGATACATTTTTGAGGCATCAATAAATTCACATATAAAACCTTTACTTTCCAGCTTAGGTAATAATGGAATCATATTCTCTAAATGAGTTTCATTTTGTGGAAAAAAGAGTAGCCTTTTAGAATTCATGTTGTTTAGCATAAAATTGTTTCATAGCCATCATTACAAATATTGATATCAAAGTAGCTAAGGAGCCTCCAATTAAACCATAAGCAGGAATTAATATTACATTTAAAATAATATTAAAGAACAAAGCAGTAAGGGTAGAGATCATGATCACTTTATCTTTTTTAGAAACATATAATTTAAAGTGATAGATTAAAGAAATATTAAATATCAATCTGGTTGAGGTCATAACAAAGAAAACCCCAATAGAGTTATATAGATCAGTTTTTTCAACTATATATAAAAGAGGGTAGATCATTAGGCAAACTCCTAGTACTGCTATTAATGAATAGATAATAACCTCTTTAGAGAATTTTTTAAAAATCGTAAGCTGTTTGACTTTGTCCTCATTGAATGAAGCAATTAATTTAGGTGAATAGATCATCACAACAGTAGTTTGGACAAAAGTTTCGATTAACATACTAATATTACTAAAGAAAAAATAGACACCTGTTTGTTTAGTTCCTAGATAATATTCTACCATATATCTATCAGCAAATTGTATGATTTTATAGGATAATGTGGCGATAAAAAAGGGCATGGCTATCTTTAACCCTCTTAGTATCCATTTATTATTGATTTTGCTGTTCCAAGGTATTTTAATTGAAAGATTACTTAAGGAAAAAATAGAATAAATTACAGAAATGATAGATCCAACCATCCAAAAGTAAAATACACTTTCTAAATTTTTTAGGTCTTTAAAGTCATAATGCCATGCACTTATAAGGACTAAGATCCAAATTCCTGTTCTTAAAAATAAGTTGATATTTGCTTGAATAGGTTTTGAAAAAACAACTAATAGTCTATATAGCTCGGTAGATAGATGATCAAATATTAGAATAATGTAAAATATTAATAGGTATTGATGCCCTAAGAAATCGAATAAACCAATGAAATACAATGAAGGAAGAACTAATAAATAGATAAAGAAGAATAGTATAAATTGATCTTTGATCTTACTGCCTGCATCATCAATGTTGTTTTGAAGGATTTCTCTATTATTAAAGGAGTAAAAGTCCATTCCCAATATATAGGTTAATAAGGAGATGGTAGCTACAAAAATTCCATACTCCCCATTAGCCTCTAGACTAAGGAATTTAACTAGGTAAATAGACAATAAGAATTTACTTCCTAGTGTAAGTCCTCTGAGAATTAGATTGATAATTTTTATATTCAAGAATCTATTTATTAATTGATTTTAATCCCTCTTTAGCTATCAATTTAGCCATTTTCACATCAAAATCTGTATATAATACCATGGCTGCTTGCTGGTTTACTTCAATATGGCCAGCTCTTTGACCTATAAAAGTATTTTTAGTATTAAAAAGGTCAATTTTTGTTAGCATAAGACCAGCTGTAAATTTATAGATAGCTTCTCTTTCAATTCTAGTAAATTTATCTTGGTCATTAATCGCCTTCATTCCTTTGCCGTCATGATTATAAAAAAGGCTATTATCCTGTCTAACTGATATCAATGAGTCAAGATCAAAAATAGCCATGGTTTGTATGGCGTCATCTAGTATGTTTGAGGTTACAAATGGATATTCTAAGAACATTAATAAAAAGCTATCAAAATCATTATTTAACTGAGTGTCTTTTAAGATGAATTCTACTGTTTCTTTTAAGTCTTTGTTGATCCTAGCTAGGTTTCTAGGTCTTTCAATAAAGATTAGTTTGTCACTTGAGTAGTTTTTATTTACATGATCTTTAATGTTTTTATCTGGCGAACTAACAACAAGACAATCAATATGGTTAGCATTGAGAGCTGCTTTAATTTTAATGTCAATTAGATAGTCATCTCCAAATTTTTCAAAAGCAAGACTATATCTATTTACTTTTTCTCCTCTTATTGGAAGAATTCCTAGAGTTTTAGGAGTTTTTATTTTTTCTTTATTTATGAAAGATTCTTTGATTTCAGCCCTTGTTGTTAAGATTCTTTCTTCATTTTTAGTAAGATTGCTATTGTGCTGACGATAATAAAATAATGGTTCATTTATATTAGCTACATTATACTTAGCTGTAAACCTTATCCATAGATCATATCCGTCCTGACAAGAGAAGCTTTCATTATAGCCACCTAATTTCTCTAAAAATGACCGCCTTATCATGGTGCAAGCTCCATGAGCAGGTTGGTCTAATAATGAAACATCTTTATCAAAAGAATGTCTTTGCTCTTTAGCAATTTTGTCACCTAATGAGTCTATAAGATAGTAATCAGGAAAGACTAGTCCTAATTTAGGGTCAGCTTCTAACTTTTGGGTCATTTTTTTGATAGCATCATTACTAAAGTAGTCATCGGCATCAAGTCTAACGAGGTATTTTCCATGAGCTAACCTCATGGCAATATTGTTAGTGACATTCAATCCTTTATTTTTTTGGAATATGATTCTGATATTGTTAATATTAGAATAGCTTTCGATAATTTCTTTAGAATTATCTGTTGAGCCATCGTCAATTATTATTAATTCAAGATCATTAAATGTTTGATTAAGAACGCTTTCAATAGCTTCTTTTATGTAATCCCCATAGTTGTAATTAGTTATATATACAGTAACTAAAACTTCTTTCATAATATATTTCTTTTTAAGAAAGCATAAATAGTGTTTTTTCCACTTGGATCAGTAATAATATTTAATTCTAGTATTTTAAGATTACATAACTTTGCTATCATGTTTATTGAACTGATATTATGAATTGTATAATGCTCTAATGCAAATTCAGCTCTTTTGTCAATTAATTTATCTTTAAAAATTCTATCACCTTCTGGTAATTCAATATATAACACCCCATTTTTCTTTAAATATTTTAATGCTTCATTAATTTGATTAATTGGAGTTTTAATATGCTCTAAAACTTTGTTAAATGATATTAAGTCAAATTTTTCTTTTGATTTAAAACTATAGATGTCTCCACAGTGAGCATTGTCAACTTTTACTATTTCATTTGAGTGTTTAATTGCAACTGGATCAGGGTCTATGCAATTAGTAATTATATTATGTTTTTTCATTTCATACAAAAACACACATGTTCCGCTTCCAACATCAAGAATGTTTAATTTGTTTTTAGAGTAAATATTGGTATCTAGAAAATTTATTACTCTTAATACTCTCTTCTTATTATCTGATTTTGATTCTGGAAGGTTGATTATTTTATCAAATCTATTTTCGAATTTTTCTTTAGTTATAGACTTATTATAATCCCCTTTGTAAAAGTTCTCATCGATTAAATTATGAATGTTATTATAAGTGCCGCAATTATTACATTGATATATTTCTCTGTAATAGTTGTCATTTGATATTCCATAATCTACTTCAACCATAGGTTTTTTAGAAATAGCAATAATTTTTTGTAAAACTTTATTTTTACACAAATAACAAATCATAATATTTTAAATATCAAATTAAAACTAACCTAGCTTCTTTCATTTATTGGTTTTGCAGGAATTCCAACTAGAACGTTGCCTTTTTCGGTACTTTTTGTAACAACAGCATTACTTCCTATAATACAACCTTTTCTAATCATAATATCTGGTAGCACTACAACATGAGCCCCTAACCAAACATCATCTTCTAGGTGCACAGGTCCATGCTTATAGCCTTGATCTTGCACATTTGATCCTTTTTGATGATTATGCATGCTGGTTTGTAGATAAACATAACCTGAGATGAGTACTTTTTTACCAATCTTAATAGAGTCTCCTCCATTTAATACTGTATATAAGCCAATTCTTGTGTTTACATCTATAAATATTTCAGATTCATTATTACCTAATATCCTAACGCCTCTGTCTATTCTGTTATTACCTTTTAAAATAATAGTAGAGTTACCATGGGCTCTAATTTCTACATTCCTTCTTAGTTGAATATTATCTCCAATGATTACTTTGGCATTTTTATCTATAATTAAGGAAGGCCAAGTGTCACATTGAAAATTTTTACCTACAGATAATTTTTTTGATGATAAGAATAATTTAAAAAGTTGTCCTTTTATTTTAGGAGATAACTTTTTTAGATATTGATAAATTGATAAAAACATGGCCTTAATCAAACATTTTCCATTCTAGTTTTTGATGTTTTTTTACATCGCAATTTATTTTATTCCCAATCATTTTGTCAAAATCCCTTGCATCTATTCCGTGGTTGGGTCTTAGTACAGTTAAATTTTCTTCAGAGATTATTTCTCCTTTTTTAATATTTCTATTAGGGTATACAGCTCTTCTAAAAGTTATCTCATGAGCATTGTCTAATTCTATTTGAGTTGGTTTTTTTATAGGATCGCCCTTTAAATTGTTAATCAAATTAATTTCTTGAATTAGGTCTGTTACTTCATTTGGAGTTAAAGAAACTTTGTGGTCTCTAAATGATTTTCCTTCCCTTTTATCTGTAAAATGAAATTCTAGGATTTCTGCTCCCATTGCTACAGCATATTTAAGTGCTTTACATCCTTCTGTATGATCGGAATAACCAATAGTTAGCTCAGTTAACTTTTTTAAATTCCCCATTACACTTAAGTGTGCATCGTTAGATGAGATAGGGTACATGCTTGTGCATTGTAGTATAGCAAGCATGTTTTTGTTTTTGTAAGCTGGGTCAAGTTTCTGGATAAAATCAATGCAATCCAACACCTCTTGTTCAGTAGATAATCCTGTTGAGATTATAATTGGTTTTTTCTTTTCAATTGTTTTTCTTATTACAGGATAAGCAGTGAGGTCACCACTTCCAATTTTATAAATAGGAATGTATGGATCGATCCAACTCATAGCTTCTATGTCCCAAACTGAAGAGGTGTAACCAATTCCTGCATCAGTAACCATTTTAGCTAATTCAAGGTGTTGTTCATTAGAAAGCTCAAATTTTTTGAAATGTTGATTCCTTGTTGGACTTTCAATTTGAGAAACAAGTGTGTCTCCAGTGTAGATTTGGAACTTAATAAAGTCAACATTAGTGTCAATAGCAAGTTGTGTCAGCTGTTTGGCATATTCAAAGTTACCTTCATGATTCCCACCTATTTCAGCAATAAGGAGTGGTCCAAATTTACCCTGAAAATTTTCCATGTCGTAAAAGTATGAAAATCTATTGAAGTCTCTGATATTCCTTCATTCGTTTAAAAATTTCATCAAATCCATATTTTGTATGGTCCTGTTCAAATGAATTGATAATATAGGCTGCTGTATTAAAATCGGATTGGGTATCTATAGCTAGCTGAGCTCCTGCTGCAGCTGGAAATATTTGATTAGTATAATGATAAAAATTACCACAATCAAGGTTTTCATACATGTAATTGGTAACATGCTCCTGATAAATTGGGTCAGTTAATTTTTGATATAGCTTATTATAAAATTCAACATTTATGATCTCAACACTTATTCCTTTTGGAAATGTTCTATCTTTTACATTACTAATCAAGTCATAATTATTCGAATCAATAATCGAGAGCATTGCTGAAATAACTTTTGGGTCTAAAAACAGATTATCACCATTCACTCTAATTGCATAATCGTAATTGGAAGCAATACTGCATTTTAAAAATCTTTCTGCTACATTTTCTAGGCTTCCTCTATAATATTTAATATTGTGTTCTATACAGTAATCAATAATGGGTTGATCAGTAGCTTCTTCTGAAGTTGCCACGGTTATTTCATCTAAGTTTTGGACACATTTTAAGCGTTCTATGATATAAGTTAATAGTGCTTTGTTGTTGATTTTTTTTAAGATCTTTCCTGGAAGTCTTGATGAATTATACCTGCAAATAACAATAGCTCCTATTTTCATTTTCTATCACTTATTTTTTTAGCAGGAACACCTCCATGTATTTCATAAGCTTTAACATCTGATTTCACAAGTGAACCAGCTGCTATTACTGCACCATCTTCTATAGTGACTCCTTTTAAAATTTTTGCTCCAGTTCCTATCCATACATCATTTCCAATTTTAATAGGTGCTGTAGTGTTAGGTTGTTCATTGATCAGCTTTCCTTTTTCAATATTATGATCACTATCCACTATATACACAAAAGGAGCTATCAAACAATTGGTGCCAATTTCAATAGATTCAGAGCTAAATAAAAAACTATGATATCCAAATGTTGTATTTTTCCCAATCGACACAAATGCATTTTCATTGCAGCTGCAAATTCTAGCACCCTCCTTTAGAACAACTGAATTCCCAATAGTTACATTTTTAGGAAATCTAAGAACCTTAACATTTTTTTCAATAAAAACATTTTTACCCATTGATTCTAATTTAGCTCCCAGAATAAGCTGTCTTATTTTATGTAGAAATGTAAATTTCAAGTGATTTCTTAATTGATTATTAGATTGGGCCATAGCTAAAAGGTCGATGGAAAATTTGCACTAAATATAAGGTAGAATTGTTAATTTCGTTTTTAAATGAACTCAAATAATAATAGATTAATCAATTTTATACAATTCTCTGGAGATTTTGTATTCGTTAATTTATCTTTTCTTTTAGCGTACTATATAAAGTTTGGTTCTTTAACTGCTTATCTGAGTGATAAGTATTTTACACTTTTATTGGTTTTTAATTTGTGTTGGTTTCTCTCCACTTATATTATAAAAGCATATGAAAATAATCAATACAAGAAAATTGAAAAGATCATTACTAATTTAATCCAGCTATTCATTCTTCAGGCATTATTAATAACTGCGTTCTGGGTATTTAGAAAGGCTTATTATTATTCTAGAGAGCATTTATTAATTACTTACATTCTTTTGATAGTTTTTATTTCTTTATGGAGATTTCTTTTTCAATTTCAATTTAATAGATATAGAAGAAAAGGGTTGAATTTCAGAAATGTGATCATTGTTGGGACAGGCCAGCTTTCTTATGAATTATTAAGTGTTTTTGAAAATAACAAAGAATTAGGTTATAGATTTTTAGGTTTTTTTTCTGATAAACAAGAAAGTTTACCAAAATTAAAAGGAAGTGTAGATGAGGTAATTGAATTTTGTAAAAGTAATAAGGTGGACGAAATGTATTGTTCTATTTCTGACTTGAATCCAGAACAATTAAAATCTTTAACTGAATTTGCTGATAATAATTTAATCAGGATAAAAATGATCCCTGATGTTCGAGGTTTTATTAATAGGCATTTAAAAATTGATTTTTACGAACATGTTCCAGTATTAACATTTAGAAATATACCATTAGATGATTATGCCAATAGGTTCATTAAAAGAATATTTGATTTTCTGTTTTCTATTATAGTCATTATTTTTATTCTCAGCTGGTTATTTCCTTTAGTATCATTATTGATTAAATTAAGTTCTAAAGGCCCTGTTTTGTTTAAACAGGTTCGATCTGGTAAAAACAATAATGATTTTAATTGCTGGAAATTTAGAACTATGTATGTGAATAAAGATGCTGATGATAAACAAGCATCTAAAACCGATGCTAGAATTACTAGGTTAGGTGCCTTTTTAAGGAAAACAAGTATAGATGAAATGCCTCAGTTTTTCAATGTTCTTTATGGACATATGTCAGTTGTTGGTCCTAGACCCCATATGACAAAGCATACCGAAGAATATGCTATAATCGTTAATAAATACATGTTCAGACATTTTGTAAAACCTGGAATTACTGGATTAGCTCAAGTAAAAGGATTAAGAGGAGAGACAAAAAGTTCATTAGCAATGGAGCATCGTATAAGATTAGATATGCTGTACATAGAAAATTGGTCCTTGATTTTAGATTTAAAGATTATTGTTTTAACAATTTTAAATGTTTTTAAGGGTGATGACAAGGCTTATTGAAAAGTTATTTTTTCAACAATAATATCTGAATATAATTTTAATTATTCATTATCCTTGTTTTGTTTGAAATATTACTTTAGTGGAAATTTAATATAATTTACATGGATACGAAATTACTTTTTAAGGTTGATTAGTATTTAAATAATTATAGATGTCTGTTAAAAGGATTTTATTTATTGCTCATCATAGACTGGACAGAAGTCCTGGTCAACGATATAGGTTCGAACAATATTTCAATTATTTAGAAAATAATGGTCTGAAATGTGAATTAGCAAATATCATTTCAGAGAAAGATGATAAAGTATTATATACTTCCCGTAATATTTTAAAGAAGGGTTTAATTGCATTTAATGCTTACAAGAGCAGATTCATTAATTACAAATCAATAAAGGAATTTGATCTAATTGTTTTATATAGAGAAGCTATTTTAACTCGATCAATACTTTTTGAAAAATTATTTGCAAAAAGTGGAGTGCCTATGATATTTGATTTTGATGATGCAATTTGGGTTAAAGATGTTTCTTCTGTAAATCAATCATTGTCTTGGTTGAAGAATGAAAATAAAATTCAAAAAATACTTCCTTTATGTAAACATGTTACATGTGGAAATGAGTATTTAAAAGAATATGCATTAAAGTATAATAAAAATGTAACTGTTATTCCATCCACTGTAAATACAGATCTTTATCAACCAGTTCAATTAAATGGAACTTCTTCAGTTGTTAAAATTGGGTGGGTTGGCTCACATACCACTATAAAACATTTTGAAAAGATAATTAATGTATATCATCGGTTAAATGAGAAATATAAAGATCAAATTAGTTTTAAAGTAATTGGTGACCCCGACTATGAAAACGATGATTTGAACATTAAAGGGGTTCCTTGGGACTCTAAAATGGAAGTAGAACTGTTTAATTCATTTGATATAGGTGTTATGCCATTGCCAGATGATGAATGGTCTAAGGGGAAATGTGCAATGAAAGGATTACTATATATGTCTACAGGTAAGCCAGCTGTTGTTTCAGCGGTAGGTGTAAATAATGATATTATCATCGATGGAAAAAATGGGTTTTTACCTATAGGAGAAGATCAATGGTTTGAAGTTCTTTGCAAATTAATTGAAAATAAAAAATTAAGAGAAGATATTGGTTTAAAAGGAAGAGAAACAGTTGTAAATCATTTTTCAACCATATCTCAACGAGATAAGTATTTAGATTTATATTTGTCGGTTATAAAACAAGCTGAATAATTTTACGATGAAAGATATTGCTTTAGTAGAAAAGCACATTGAACTTGGTGCTAAAATGGTGCCATTTGCTGGATATAACATGCCAGTTCAATACGAAGGTGTGAATGTTGAACATGAAACGGTAAGAAATGGAGTAGGAGTATTTGATGTTTCACATATGGGCGAATTTATGTTAAAAGGTGCTGACGCATTAAACCTTATACAAAAGATATCTTCTAATGATGCTTCTAAATTATTTCCTGGCAGGGCCCAATATTCATGTATGCCTAATAATAAAGGTGGGATTGTTGATGATCTTTTAATTTATATGATTGCTGAAAATGAATACATGTTAGTTGTTAATGCTTCTAATATTGAAAAAGATTGGAATTGGATTCAGCAGCATAATGAATATGATGTTGACATGATCAACCTTTCAGATGAAATGTCATTATTCGCAATACAAGGACCAAAATCAAACCTTGTTTTACAGCAATTAACTAGTGTTGATTTAAATGAGATTAAATACTACCATTTTACAAAAGGTGTTTTTGCTGGGGAAGATGATGTTTTGTTATCTGCAACGGGCTATACTGGGTCTGGTGGTTTTGAGATTTATGTTCATAATGACGTAGCATCTAGCGTATGGAATGCTATTTTTGAAGCTGGCAAGGATTATTCAATTAAACCTATCGGTTTAGCTGCTAGAGATACGCTAAGATTAGAGATGGGTTTTTGCTTATATGGAAATGATATTAACGATGAAACATCTCCTTTAGAAGCTGGCTTAGGTTGGATCACTAAATTCACAAAAGATTTTGTCAATTCTGCAGCTTTATTGAAACAAAAAGAAGAAGGTGTTAAAAGAAAGTTAATAGGATTTGAAATGATCGATAGGGGAATCCCTAGAAATGGATATAGTATTATAGATAAAAATTCTAATGTAATTGGTCATGTCACTTCTGGAACAATGGGTCCTTCTGTAAAAAAAGCCATTGGTCTTGGATATGTTAAAAAAGAATTTTCACACGATGGTCAAGAAATATATCTAGATATTAGGAATAAAAAAATTGCAGCTAGAATTGTTAAATTACCTTTTTATAAAAATTAAATGGATTTAAGACCTAGCGTAGAAGTGTGTTTTACACCCAATTTATATCCATTACATATGGATGATGCTGAAATTGTAGTGGTTATTGATGTCTTAAGAGCTACAACTGCTATATGTACAGCTTTTCATCACGGAATTGATAGGGTAATACCTGTAAGCACATTAGAGGAAGCAATTGAATACAGGAATAAAGATAATTATATAGTTGCAGCTGAAAGAAAAGGAAAGGTGGTTGAAGGTTTTCAATATGGTAATTCTCCATATTCCTATATAGATAAAGATTTAAAAGGTAAAACTTTAGTAATTACAACTACTAATGGAACAAAAGCATTTCATACTGCGAAAAGTGCAAAGCAAGTTGTTATTGGTTCTTTGATCAACCTTGATGCTTTGTGTGAATATTTAAAGGAACAACATAAAAAAGTTTTGTTGTTAGGCTCTGGGTGGAAAAATAAATTTTGTTTGGAAGATACAATTTGTGCTGGTGCTATTGTTGATCAATTACTTTCTACTGGTAATTTTAGTTCTGACCATGATTCTTCAATTGCTGCTAAGTATTTATATTTATCTGCTCGAGAAAATTATTTTGGTTATTTAAAATCTTCATCTCATAGAAGAAGGTTAAGAGACCTTAATTTAAATGAGGATATTAAGTATTGTCTAAGACCCAATCAAACTAATGTAGTTCCTGTAAGAAAAGGGAATTGTTTAATTAAAATTTAATTTAGTAATCCAGAGATTACATAATTAACCTGAGGTGAACACTTTTTCGGATTTTTGAGAATATTCGTTATATATTTAGGAGGTTTTGCTAATTTCCTAGCAATCATTTCTTCAAATACATCTAAATAAGCAATAGAATTTTTCCCAATCAATAAGGCGTCAAGTGACTTACCTTCTTTATAATGCTTAAGAATTCTAATAAATCCTTTAAGGTATAAATGATCTTTAGTAAATCCACCTCCTCTGAAGATTCTAGTACTTAAAATGAAAGCATCGTCTTTATTTAAATAATAAGTATTAACTAATTCATGATAAACACTTTTAAAGTCAAGACCATTGATCATCATATCAATGGCGATTACTCTAAGTGCAATTTCTTTTAGTCTTTTAATAGTAAGGTGACCAGATAAATATTCAGTCAATACAGCGATCCCTTCCTGAGTGTAAGTGTTATTTGGGAAACCTAGTTTAAAAATATTTAAAGGTTGTTCTAATGCATTCATTGTAGTTACCATATGTACCCCAATTTCATGATGAACCAATGCTTTAACACTATCTAATGATAATTTAGCACCATGTTTGAGTAATACTTTTTTCTTGAAATTAATGACCATTATTTCAGCAGTAATGTTTTTAGTTACTTCAACATTAGCTTTAAAACCATATTCATTTATTTCTTTTTCAAAAACATCTTTAACTTCATCAATATCTATCAGTTTTGATTTTTTTTCATCATCTGGGTAGCTAAGAATAAAGTGTGCATGTTTCAGGTCAGTTTCATTAGGTTGGC
>Ga0206679_10000617_pt1 | contig 29701 bp, 30 predicted proteins | sample M110012015metaG_FD_155464 | JGI IMG/M metagenome (GOLD analysis project Ga0206679, IMG submission 155464) | Ammonia-oxidizing marine archaeal communities from Monterey Bay, California, United States - M1 100m 12015 | ecosystem: Environmental > Aquatic > Marine > Intertidal zone | place: USA... | reverse complement strand
CTCATGATTATGAGTTTGTTGTGCTAGCAATAAATAGCCATATTAAAGGTTATAAATTATGCTGGAACATCAACAATCAACTTGGGTTTAATTTTGAAATGACAGATGCTCATATTATCTCAGAGGATTTGGAGTTTATTAGATACTCCATGAGAAATGAAAAAGATGCTAAATTTGATATTCTATCAAACAGATCTAAAAAAGGGTTTTTAATTCCATCACAAAAAAGCGTTAACTATTTTTTGGTTATTAAAGATGAGAATTGGAATGAAATAAAAGAATCTTTTTTATCCAAATTAAGAGCAATAAATGAGATACTTTTAGTGTTTGAATTAGACTTAGAAAAAACAAAAAACAGCAATAGATTTATAATTCATGATTAGAAAAACTAAAATAATAGCAACAATTGGTCCCGCCACTTCATCAAAAAAGATGTTAAGGAAACTGATACAAAAAGGAGTAAATGTCTGTAGGTTAAATTTTTCCCACCTACCACACGATACTGCAAAAGAGATAATCGCAAATATTAAAGAGATTAACCAGGAGTTGCATGTGCATACTGCAATTCTTGCAGATTTACAAGGCCCAAAAATTAGGGTTGGAGAATTTAAAGAACCAATTAAACTTATAAAAGGAAAAGAAGTAATATTCAGCACAAAAAAGAAAAAAGATACAATTTACATCAACTATAGTAATTTTGCAAAAGATGTAAAAATTAAAGATAAAGTCCTTTTAGATGACGGAAAACTGGCTCTTGAGGTTATGTCAACTAACAAAAAGGATGAGGTAAAATTAAAAGTAGTTTTTGGGGGGTTATTACAATCAAGAAAAGGTGTTAATTTACCCAATACACCAATTTCGCTACCTTGTTTAACAAAAAAAGATAAGCAAGATTTAGAGTTTATTCTCTCTGAAAAAATTGAGTGGGTTGGATTGTCATTTGTAAGAGAAGCGAATGATATTATGATTCTAAAAAAGATAATTGCAAAAAGAAAATTACATCACAAGGTAATAGCTAAAATTGAAAAACCTGAGGCAATAAAAAATATTGATGCAATTATAACCGCCACAGATGCAGTAATGGTTGCAAGAGGTGATCTAGGGGTTGAGGTTCCGGCTCAAAAAGTTCCTGTTTATCAGAAAATGATTGTAAACAAATGCATTATAAATTCACGTCCTGTTGTAATTGCAACTCAAATGTTAGAGAGTATGACTGATAACCCAACAGCAACTAGGGCTGAGGTTAATGATGTAGCAAACTCTGTGATTGATGGGGCTGATGCAGTAATGCTTTCTGGAGAAACATCAACAGGGAAGCATCCATTGAAAGCAATAGACACAATGAGGAATATTATTAGAGATGTTGAAAAAAGTGAGCACAATATTTCAAAAAATATTTTAGACAGACCATTAATTAATAATAATAGATTGCTTAGTAATGCCATTTGTTCTCACGCTTGTGATATTGCAGGTACAACAAAAGCAAAAGCAATTATCACTGTAACATATTCAGGATTTAACACCATAAAAACCTCAAGCTTTAGGCCCCATGCTTTTATATATGCCTTTACAAATAATCATACTATTTTAAATACCTTAAGTCTGGTTTGGGGAGTGCAGGGTTTTTATTATGATAGGGGAACAACAACCGATCAAACTATTAGAGAAACTAAAGAAATATTAAAGCAAGAAAAACACCTTAAAAAAGGAGATTTAGTTGTAAATTTGGCCAGTATGCCAGCCCAAGAAAAAGGCATGACAAATATGATGAAAGTAAGTAAAGTTTAAAAAACAAAAATGATAAATACAGAATTATTAGCGGAGATTTGTAAAGTTGCAGGAGCTCCAGGACACGAACAAAAAGTAAGAGAAATTGTACTTAGAGAAGTAACAAATTTAGTTGATGAAATCAAGATAGACAACTTAGGAAACATAGTTGCGATTAAAAAAGGAAAAGAAAGCAAAAGAGTAATGATTGGAGCTCATATGGATGAGATTGGTTTTATTGTAACTCATATTGATGATAAAGGTTTTGTTTACTTCCACACTTTAGGTGGTTTTGACCCAAAAACCTTAACCGCACAAAGAGTAATAATACACGGAACAGAAGATGTAATTGGGGTTATGGGAGGCAAACCAATTCATTTAATGAATGCGGCTGATAGAGCAAAAGTACCAACAATTAAGGATTACTTTATTGATACAGGTAGATCAAAAGAAGAGTTGGATAAAATTATTTCTGTTGGGGACACCATTACAAGAAGAAGTGAATTGATTGAAATGGGAGATTGTATTAACTGTAAATCTTTAGATAATAGAGTTGCGGTTTTTATTTTAATTGAGATGTTTCGAGAGATGAAAAAAACACCCTCTTATGATGTGTATGGTGTGTTTACTGTGCAAGAAGAAATTGGAATTAGAGGAGCAAATGTTTCAGCTTTGGATATAAACCCAGACTTTGGTTTTGGGTTGGACACCACTATTGCTTGGGACACTCCAGGAAGCACAAAACAAGAACAAGTTTCAGCACTTGGAGAAGGAGCTTGTATTAAAGTAATGGATTCTGCAACTGTATGTGATTACCGCATGGTAAAATATATGAAGAAATTAGCAAAAAAGAAGAAACTAAAAACTCAATTAGAGATATTACCTGCAGGAGGAACAGATACAGCAGGAATACAAAGAATGAACCCAGGAGGAAGTATTACTGGGGCGGTTTCTGTACCAACAAGACATATACACCAATCTATTGAAATGGTACATAAAGAAGATGTAAGAGGAGCTATTAACCTGTTAAGACACTCAGTAGAAAACCTACATACTTATGATTGGAGTTTTAGGTAAACGTAGGATGAAAAAATAAAAGACAATCATTATTTTTAATAATCTTGATTTAAAACTTGTTAGGGTTTTGTGTTTTTACAAGAAGATCAAGAATTTCTTTATACGTTAAGTCTTTTTCAATATACTTTTCAATATGATAACCATATGTCTTGTTGTTAAGGTGAAATTGTCCTTCACCAACATTACCTTTATGTTGTTTGTCTGAATATCGAAGATTTTTATCCTTACCAATATCACTAGAACGAATTTTAAAAATTTTTACAATATCAGAGAAGAATATACCGTAATATAAAATCTCAAACTCTTTTCTTTTAATTTGCTGAATATTACAATCAAACTTATATTCCTCCCACTCAGTTGATTTAAACATTCTTATTTTGTCGTCAGCAGACACAATTTGTTCTAGAATGTTTGTTTCGTTAATTGTACTTATATTTTTTCTCAATGCTCTTGAGAATTTCACTTCAATTCTTCTAAGAGTTTTTTCATCATATAAATCGTGAGAAATACTCTTTCCCCAATTTGCATTTGCTAGAATTTTAACAAGAACTTCAGCAACTGTACCGAATCTTCTTGTGTGCAAAGCAAATATTCCATCTATAAGTTGTTGAGGTGTATATATATTTGTTACCATTTTATTTTGTTTGTCTACTATTTAAGCTTTCAGCTTATTCCTGTTAATTTACCATATGTCTTTTACTCCTAATAAAACTACTTCATATATTAGCAAAACACATAAAACCTACTAAGGATATAAGCCCGAATCAAACTGTTTTAAGAAACGTACATCATTTTCAAAAAATAGTCGTAAATCTTTTACTCCATATTTTAACATGGCAATTCTTTCAATTCCCATTCCAAAAGCATAACCACTGTATTTTTTGGAGTCAATACCACAGTTTTCCAACACATTCGGATCCACCATACCACAACCCAAAATCTCCAAATAACCAGTGTTTTTACATACATTACACCCCTTTCCACTGCAAATATTACAACTTACATCTACCTCAGCAGATGGCTCTGTAAACGGAAAGTAAGAAGGTCTTAATCTGATTTTTGTCTTTCCTCCAAAGATCTCTTTTGCAAAATAAAGAAGTGCTTGTTTTAAATCTGCAAAACTTACATTTTCATCAATATACAATCCCTCCACTTGGTGAAAAATACAATGAGCACGAGCAGAAATAGCTTCATTTCTATATACCCTACCAGGAGAAAGAGTACGGATTGGAGGTTTATTTTCGTTCATATACCTCACTTGAACAGAAGAAGTATGTGTTCTTAAAAGTATATCTGGGTCAGTTTGTATAAAAAAAGTATCCTGCATATCTCTTGCTGGGTGTTCTTCAGGTAAATTAAGTGCAGAAAAATTATGCCAATCATCTTCAATTTCCGGTCCTTCACTTACCGTAAAACCAATACGGTTAAAAATATCTACAATCTGATTTCTAACTAATGAAATTGGGTGCCTGCTTCCTAAATTATCTAATGAAGTAGGTTTTGTAAAATCAATATCACTCACCACCTCTTCCTCTATAAAACTATCTTTATAAGTGTCTATTTTCCCTTGAACCAACTCTTTTAATTTGTTTATAGACGCTCCGAATTCTTTTTTCTGCTCGTTCGGAATTTCTCTAAAAGAAGCAAAAAGATCATTTAATAAACCTTTTTTACCCAAGTATTCAATTCTAAAATTATTTAATTCTCCTTCAGAATTTGGAGTATAATTAATTACTTTTTCAACTAGTTGTTCAACTTTTTCTAACATCTTAAATATTTACTTATATTTGCTTGGTAATTTATTTTACAAAGTAAACAATATTTTTATAAAAAATCATGAAAAAGACTCTTCTTAAAATATCAAGCGTATTACTAATGTTCTTATTTGTTTCAGCTACTTTTTCTTCTTGCAAAAAAGAGAAGGACACTATCGGAATAATAAAAGTTGTGTATTCCAATGGAAACTTGGTTAATGGAGCTACGGTTTCATTGTCTCAAAACAATACAATTCCAGGTACTTCTCCTATACCAAATCTAACACAAAGTCATCCTACTGATGCTAGCGGAAAAGCTGAATTTACATACAGATATGAGGCTATTTTAGATGTAAATGTAACAAAAACTTCAGGAAACTATACTTATACTGGTAGCGGGGTGATAAGGTTATTAAGAGGAAAAACAGAGCAAATTACAGTTGAAATTATAAAGTAAGAATCACTCAAAATACTTTAGTATAGATTTTTTCATAAGTATTTTCTGATCACTAGGAGGTAAATTTTCAAGATCCTTTAACTCTTCAAAATGAGGCCAACCATCTTCATCTACCTCCTTAAATTTATAATATCCAAACGGACTTAATAATTTACATGTTGCAATATGCAAAAGGCAGGTTTTTTCTTCTTTGTCAAAATCTCTAATTCCCTGCCCTAATTCCTGTACTCCAATTAAAAACAGAATAGATTTTAAAGTCAGATCCTCTTCAAAATTTTCTTGTAATTTTTCAACAAGTTCGTTCCATCTTTTTTCTAAATCTTCCATTATAGCAAAAGTATAAATACTATCTTTACATTTATGAATTACATTGATATAATTATTATTTTATTGGTTTTACTTGCCGCATTTAAGGGTTTTAGTCGGGGATTGATAAAAGAGGTTTTGTCCTTAATTTCCTTAATAGCTGGGGTGTATATTGCAACAAACTTTTCGGTTTATTTCGAAAAACATTTAACTAATAATTTCCCTAAATTTGAAGATATTATTTCTGTTGTCTCTTTTGTTTTGGTATTTCTTATTGTATTTTTATCATTAAAATTAGCCGCAATTCTGATAAGTAAATTAGCAAAATCATTACAATTAGGACTTGTAAATAAATTATTAGGACTTTTATTCGGAGGAGCAAAAGTATTACTAATCCTTTCTTTTGTATTGTTCGAAATAAATCATTTAGAAAGTAGTTTCGGAGAAATAATTCCTAAAAAACAAAAAGAAGAATCTTTTTTATACCAACCTCTCTCTCAACTAATACCAACAATTAATCCAATATCAAAAGAAAAATCATCAATAAAAGATAAAATAGAAAAGAAATTTGACGAAACGATTGAAAGTATAAAAAATAACCTTGATACTATTCCTGAATAGCTTTTACCCCAGGAAGTTCTTTTCCTTCCAAATACTCTAACATTGCTCCACCACCAGTTGATATGTAACTTACATCAGATTGCATATTAAATTTCTTTATTGCTGCTACCGAATCTCCACCTCCAATTAATGAAAAAGCACCATTTTTTGTTGCTTTACAAATAGATTCTCCTACCAATTTTGTTCCACTTTCAAAATTACTCATTTCAAAAACTCCCATTGGTCCGTTCCAAATTATTGTTTTAGAGTTTTCAATTGCTTCTGAAAATAATTTAATACTTTTTTCACCAATATCTAATCCCATAAAACCATCTGGCACATCAGATATGTCACTTGTGTTAGTATTTGCATTATTAGAAAACTCATCAGAATTAACAGAATCAACAGGAAGAATTAAATTAACCCCAATCAATTTTGCTTTGCTAATAATCTCTTTTGCTAAATCCAATTTATCATTCTCCACCAAAGAATTTCCAATTTTACCACCACTAGCTTTTGCAAAAGTATATGCCATTCCACCACCAATAATTAGGTTATCTACTTTTGTAAGTAAAGAGGTTATAACATCAATTTTACCAGAAATTTTTGCCCCTCCAATAATTGCAGTAAAAGGTTTTTCAGGGTTTTTCAAAGATTTTTCCAAGCTATCAATTTCATTTTTTAAAAGTAAACCAAAATATTTTTCTATCGGAAAAAAGGATGCAATAATTGATGTAGAAGCATGTGATCTATGTGCGGTTCCGAAAGCGTCATTTACATAAACATCAGCAAGCTTTGCAAGTCGTTCCGAAAAAACAACATCTCCTTTCTTTTCTTCCGGATGAAACCTTAAATTTTCTAAAAGCAACACATCTCCATCCAACATATTTTTGGTCAGATCTTCTGTTTTTTCTCCAATACAATTTTCAGAAAAAGAAACATCTACCTTTAAAACATCAGAAAGATGAGGTACAATATGTTTTAGTGAATATTTATTTTCTACACCTTTTGGTCTACCTAAATGAGACATCAAAATTACTTTAGCTCCATCTGAAATTAACTTGTTTATTGTGGGTAAAGCAGCAATAATTCTACTATCATCAGTTATATTAAAACCCTTATCTAAAGGAACATTAAAATCAACCCTTACAATTATTTTTTTACCTTTAAAGTTTCTATCTTTTATGTTTTTCATTCTGCAAAAATAAACAAAGTAAAAAATCAGACTAATGAATTGTGAAAAATCAGTAAATTTGACGAGATAATAATTATGAGATTTAAAGATATAAAAGGAAATATAAAGGTAAAAAACCAACTTATTAATTCAGTAAAACACAATCGATTAAGCCATTCTCAACTGTTTTTAGGAAGTGAGAAAAGCACAAAACTATCTTTAGCGATTGCTTTTTCTCAATATATAAATTGTACAAATAAAACAGAAAACGATTCTTGCGGTAGTTGTGATTCATGTATAAAATACAACAATTTATCTCATCCGGATTTACATTTAATTTTCCCTGTATTAAATATAAATGGGATAAAAAAACCGGTTTCAGATAATTTTGTAATACAGTGGAGAGAAGAGGTTTTGAAAAATCCTTATATAAACTTAAACCAATGGTTTGATGTTTTTTCTTCTGATAATAAAAGTGGAAAAACAGGGTATATTTATACGCACGAATCTGAAAATTTACATAAAAAACTAGCCTTAAAACATTACGAATCAGAATATAGGGTTGTGTTAATTTGGATGCCAGAAAAAATGCAAGCTGTTACATCAAACAAACTTTTAAAACTACTTGAAGAACCTCCAAATAATACAATATTTTTATTGGTTTCAGAAAACTCAGAATTGTTACTAAAAACAATACTTTCCAGACTGCAAATCACAAAGATAAATAACCTACAAACAATTGAAATAAAAGAAATACTTAAGGAAAAGTTTCCTAACAAATCAGAGGTAGATATTGAAAATTCATTAAGTTATTCTGATGGGAAAATTGGTAAGTCAATTGGGTTTTTATCTGTAGAAAATTTTGAAAATGACAATTTTACAGATTTCCAAAACTGGATGAGAACATGTTATTCTGTAAACATACAAGAAGTTGCAAAATGGGTAAACGAAAGAACAAAAAAAGGAAGAAGGGAACAGTCAATTTTTTTAAAATACAGTCTTAAAATGGTAAGAAATTGTTTGATTTTTCATTTTTCAGACCCAGATAACTTACATACTACACAAAAAGAAAATCAGTTTTTAAATAAATTCCATTTGTTTATACATGAAGGAAATATTTCTGAAATAACAGAAAAAATAGAAGACTGCATAAAAAATATAGAAAGAAATGCAAACGCTAAAATTATGTTTTATGAACTCTCACTTCAAATAATAAAACTATTAAAAGTAAAGCGTAAATTTGTAGAAATAAATTAAAATTATGAGTTGCGGAACAGGTGGTGGTTGTAATGGGTGTTCATCTTCAGAAAAAAGAGGATGTGGAACAAGCTCGGTTTTTAATTGGCTTGATGGAGTGGACACTTCAAAAAGTAATAAAAATAAAGATTTAATTGAAGTTCAGTTTAAAATGAACAGAAAGGAATATTTTTATAATTCAGATAATATTTCGGTTTCTGAAGGAGATTTTGTTGCGGTTGAAGGTAATTCAGGTCATGATATTGGAAGAATAACACTTATTGGAGAGATAGTTTACTATCAATTAAAAAGAAAAAAAATAGATCCAGAAAAAACACCTTTAAAGAAAATATACAGACTAGCAAAAGAAACAGATTTAGAAAAATACGAAAAAGCAATTGAACTTGAGCATCCAACCCTTAAAAAAGCAAAACTAATTATACAAAATCATAAGCTTGAAATGAAATTAGTTGATGTAGAGTTTCAGGGAGATAAATCAAAAGCTATTTTTTACTATACAGCAAACAAAAGAGTTGATTTCAGAGAGTTAATAAAAGAACTTTCCAGAACATTTGGTGTAAGAATTGAAATGAGACAGATAGGAGTAAGACAAGAAGCTGCAATGGTGGGAGGAATTGGTAGTTGTGGTAGAGAACTTTGTTGTTCTACTTGGATGACTGACTTTCCAGGAGTTTCCACTTCTTCCGCTAGATATCAACAATTATCAATAAATCCTCAAAAAATATCAGGACAATGTGGAAAATTAAAGTGTTGTTTAAACTTTGAACTAAACTCTTATCTAGAATCATTAAGTTATTTCCCTAAAACAAAACAAATACTTAAAACCAAAAAAGGAGAGGCAAAACAAATTAAAATTGATGTTTTTAAAAGAAGACTTCAATATGTTTATAAAAGCAAAGAACCAGGAATTTTTGAGATTTCACTAAAACAAGCATTACAAATAATTGAAGATAACAAAAACGGAAAAACACCTCAATCATTAGAAGAATTTGTGATTGAAAAAGAAATTAAAAAAGTAGACTTTAAAAATGTTGTGGGTCAGGATAGTATAAACAGATTTGATAAAAAGAAGAACAAAAAGCAAAAAACAAAAAAGAAGAATAATTTTAAAAACAGAAACAAGAATAAAAAGCAACAACAAAATGAAAAAAAATAATATTTTATTTTTCACAATAATTGTTTTATTTCTTTCCTGTACAAAAGAAAATCAGAACTATAAAACATTCAAAGACTCTAAATGGAATTCAAATGATGTGATAGGTTTTAATATTGAAGTTTCAGACTCTACTATTCTTTACAATTCAAACATTTCAATAAGGCACTTAAAAACATATTCATTCCAAAATATTATAATGCTTAACCAACACTACTTTAAAGAAAATCATATTTCAACAGACACAATTGAAATTCTTTTATCTGAAGATGATGGGAAATGGAAGGGAGTTGGGAAAAGTGATATAATAGAATTTACACATCTTATTAATCCTCCTAATAATTACCAAAGCGGTATTCATTCTTTTAGATTGGAATTATCAATGAGAGATAACAATACAACACATTTTGAGTTTATTGAGGGAGTTTCAGATATTTCGTTTTACTTAACAAAAAATAATGAGTAGAAAAAAAATAATTTTAATCTGGTTTTTGTGTTTAAGTCCGTTTTTAGGATTTGTAACAGTAATGTATTTTGTGAAAATAAACACTATTTCAGAATCTTCAAAAGAAGGAGAAACCCCTAAAGAGGAGATGATTTATTTTTCTGATTTAGAAAACCCTAAAAATAATCTATCCACAATAATTTATTCTTCAGATGGAGTGATTTTGGGAGAATATTACAAAGAAAACAGGTCGGACGTTACCTATTCGGATTTATCACCAATTTTAGTTGATGCTTTAATCTCTACTGAAGATATTCGTTTCAGAAATCATTCAGGGATTGATATAAAGTCTCTTTTAAGAGCAATTTACGGAATAATAATAGGTAATAGTTCTTCCGGAGGAGCTAGTACAATTTCACAGCAATTATCAAAAATGCTTTTTACTAAAAAACCATCTTCAGGTATTGAAAGAGTTAAACAAAAATTAAAAGAATGGGTTGTTGCTGTTGAACTTGAAAAAAGGTATTCCAAAAACGAAATAATTTCAATGTACTTAAACAGGTTTGATTGGATCAATCAAGCGGTTGGAATTTCATCTGCATCTAGAATATATTTTAATTCTACTCCAAATAATTTAACAACAACTGAAGCTGCAATGTTGGTAGGGATGTTAAAAAATCCATCTTTATATAACCCAAGGAGAAATCCTGAGGGAGTTCAAAATAGAAGAAATGTTGTTCTTTCTCAGATGAAGAAAAACAATAAAATTTCACAAACAGAGTATGATTCTTTAAAAACACTTCCGCTCGGATTAAACTTTCAAATAGTAGACCATAATGAAGGACCCGCTCCTTATTTTAGAGAACAACTAAGAGAAATGATGAAAGATTGGTGTTCTACTCATAAAAAAGCAAACGGAGAACACTATAACCTATATACAGACGGATTGATAATCCATACAACAATAGATTCTAAAATACAAAATCACGCTGAAGAAGCTGTAAAGAAACATATGAAATCTTTACAAGAAGAATTTTATAATGTATGGAAAAACAAATCTAACGCTCCTTTTCCAAGAAATTTCAGCAAAAAACAAATAGAAAAAATAATATATTCCGGAATTAAAAGATCAGAAAGATATAGAAAATTGAAAAACAAAGGAAAATCAGAAGAAGAAATAGAAGATGTTTTTAATGAAAAAGTAAATATGAAAGTGTTTTCTTGGAATGGTGAGATTGACACAATTCTTTCCCCAAGAGATTCGGTTATTTATAATAAGTTTTTTCTACATACAGGATTAATGAGTATGGACCCAAATAACGGACATGTAAAAGCTTATGTTGGAGGTATAAATCATAAATATTTTAAATATGATCATGTATTAAAAGGATCAAGACAAGTTGGATCAACCTTTAAACCATTTTTATATTCACTCGCTATTCAGGAAGGAATGAAACCATGTGATAAGATATTAAATACTGAGGTTGTTTTTAATGCAGAAAAATGGGGACTACCAAAAGACTGGATTCCAAAAAATTCATCAACAGAGTTTAACAACCTTTCTCTATCGTTAAAGTTTGGTTTAGCCAACTCTATAAATATTATGACCGCATTTATAATGCATCAATACGGATCTGAAGCAGTAGTGGAAATGGCAAGAAAAATGGGAGTTACATCAACATTACAAGCTGTCCCCTCAATTTGTTTAGGAACTTTTGATTTATCAGTTAAAGAAATAACAGCAGCTTATTCCACATTTGTAAATAAAGGAATTTATACTGAACCAATATATATAACACAAATAACAGATAAAAATGGTGTAATACTAGAAGAATTTCAACCATCTACAAAGGAAGCTTTAAATGAAAAAACAGCAGCTACAATGGTTAATTTACTAAAAGGAGTTGTAACAGGAGTTTATAGTGAGGAAATATATTTTTTCGGAAAAAGAAAAGGAAAAAAAATAGGAACAAGAGGAACAGGAGCTAGTTTAAGAGGAGGTGAATATAGTCTTAAATCTGAATTAGGAGGAAAAACAGGAACCACACAAAATTATTCAGATGGTTGGTTTGTTGGAATCACCCCAAATCTAGTAACTGCAGTTTGGACAGGTTGTGATGATAGGTCTGTGCATTTTAATAATTATTTAGGATATGGTGGACATATGGCTCTTCCAACTTTTGGTTATTTTATGAGAGGAGTTTATGATGATGAATCAATAACTGAAGTCACAGAAAAGGATAAATTTAAATACAATAGTTTGTTTATAAAAAATTGGGCAGAAAATCAAATAAATTGTAATCAAATTGAAAATATAAACCCTGAAGAATTTTTTAATAATGAAGACTTTTAATAATGATAAATAAAGTAGTAAAAAACATAGAAGAGGCTTTGAGTGGAATAGAAAGCAACATGACTTTTATGGTAGGGGGATTTGGGCTTTCTGGTATTCCGGAAAATGCAATTGCGGCACTTTCTAAAAAAGATATTTTCGGACTTACTTGTATTTCTAACAATGCTGGAGTTGATAATTTTGGTTTAGGACTTTTATTAAAAAGAAAACAAATAAAAAAAATGATTTCTTCTTATGTTGGAGAAAATGCAGAGTTTGAAAGACAAATGTTATCAGGAGAGTTAGAGGTTGATTTAATTCCGCAAGGAAGTTTAGCAGAAAGATGCCGAGCGGGAGGTGCGGGAGTCCCAGCTTTTTTTACTCCAGCAGGATACGGAACAGAAGTTGAAGAAGGAAAAGAAGTTAGAGAATACAATGGAAAACCACATATTTTAGAGTCGGCACTTACAGCAGATTTCGCTTTTGTAAAAGCTTGGAAAGGAGATACTGCAGGAAATCTTATTTTTAAAGGAACCGCTCGTAATTTTAATCCACTTATGGCTATGGCTGGAAAAGTTACAGTTGCTGAAGTAGAAGAATTAGTAGAAGCGGGAGAACTTGATCCGAATCAAATTCACACTCCAGGAATTTTTGTACAAAGAATTTTACAAGGAGAAAAATACGAGAAAAGAATAGAACAAAGAACTGTAAGAACTAAAGAATAATGGGATTAACTAAACAAGAGATTGCAAAACGAATAGCTCAGGAATTACAACACAATACTTATGTAAATTTAGGTATTGGAATTCCAACATTGGTTGCAAATTATATTCCAAAAGGAATTGATGTTGAATTTCAATCAGAGAATGGAGTATTAGGAATGGGACCATTTCCTTTTGAAGGAGAAGAAGACCCTGACTTGATAAATGCAGGAAAACAAACCATTACTACTTTGGATGGGGCTGTACTTTTCGACTCTGCTACTTCCTTTGCTATGATAAGAGGACAGCATGTTCAATTGACTGTTTTAGGAGCTATGGAAGTATCAGAAAATGGAGATATTGCCAATTGGAAAATTCCTGGGAAAATGGTAAAAGGAATGGGTGGAGCAATGGATTTAGTAGCTTCTGCAGATAATATTATTGTAGCTATGATGCACACTAATCGTGAGGGAGAAAGTAAAATTTTAAAAAAGTGTACCCTACCCATTACAGGAGTAAATTGTGTAAAGAAAGTAGTGACTAACTTGGCTGTTTTGGAGGTTACCCCAAATGGATTTAAACTTTTGGAAAGAGCTCCTAGCGTAAGTGTAGAAGAAATTAAAAATGCAACGGCAGCAGATTTAATTATTGAAGGAGATATTCTTGAAATGAAAATTTAATTCAACCTATCTGTTAAAAGTTTAATCTGTTTTTTAGCAGATTTTCTATCGTACAAAATATTGTAAACCGCCTCAGTAATTGGCATTTCCACTTCTAATTTTTCATTAATTTCCATTATGCATTTTACAGCATAATATCCTTCCGCAATCATCTTAAGTTGCAACTGAGCAGAGTTTACACTATACCCCCTTCCAATCATTTCTCCAAAAGTTCTGTTACGGCTAAATTGAGAATAAGCTGTTACTAATAAATCTCCCAAATAAGCAGATTCTTTTATATCTCTTTTTATTGGATGAACCTCATCTACAAATCGTTTTATCTCCCGGATTGCATTGGAAACTAATACTGCCTGAAAGTTATCTCCATAACCTAAACCATGGCAAATTCCGGAAGCAAGAGCGATAACATTTTTCAGAACAGCAGAATATTCTGTTCCGTAAATATCATCAGAAACTGTAGTTTTAATATATCTACCAGAGATAGAGTTTGCAAAAAACTCTGCTTTATCAATATCACTACAAGCAATGGTTAAATACGAAAGTCTTTCTAAAGCAACTTCCTCTGCATGACAAGGACCGGTAATCACAGTAATATTTTCGTAGGGAACATCATACTGATTATGAATAAAATCCCCTACAATAGTATTATTTTCAGGAACAATACCTTTAATTGCAGAGATAATAATTTTATTGTTTAAAGGAATTTTTAACGATTCCAAAGTTGATTTTAAAAATGCAGACGGAACCGCCAAAACCAAATAATCAGAGTTTTTAACTATCTCATTTATATTCGAACTCAAGTTTAATTTTGATTTTTTTAACTCTGCATCCGAAATATAATTTGGGTTGTGTCCGTATGTATTTATGTGTTCAATTGCTTCCTCATTTCTCATCCACCAATTTACAGAATCTACATTTTCGCAAAGCATTTTTACAATGGCAGTAGCCCAACTACCACCACCAATTACCCCTATTTTACTTTCTGATTTCAATTAAAACTTTACGTTTAATTCTACTTCTTTACCGTCCCGGATAACAATAGCTTTTACCTGATCGCCTTTAACGAAATGACCCAAAGCTTTCATGTAAGAACTCATATCAGTAATATTAACCTCACCTAATTTAATAACAATATCACCTTTTTGCATACCAGCTTTGTCAGCTGATTTACTATCATTTACACCATCAATTTTCATTCCTCCATCAGAATACATATAATTAGGAACAACACCAAGAGTTACAGAAAACTTAGGAGCTTTTTTACTTTCTTCCATCTTTGTTTTAGTAAATTTAAGTTTTTTATTGTCATCTAAATCGTTAATTATAGATGTAATATATGACATAATAGTTATGATTCCCTTATAATTTATTTTATCAGCATCATCAGAAGGTTTGTGGTAGTCTTCATGTGTTCCTGTAAAAAAATGTAATACAGGAATATCTTGAAGATAAAAAGAAGTGTGGTCAGAAGAACCAACACCACTTAAAGATTTTTCAATATTTATTGTTCCACAAAGATTTCTGTCTAAAACTTTATCCCAAACAGGTGAGGTTCCTACTCCATAAACTTCAATGTTGTTTTCTTTGTTTAACCTTCCAATCATATCCATATTTATCATATAATTAATATCTTCAGGATTAAAAACATCACTTTTTGAGTATGCATTAGAACCAAGTAATCCTTTTTCTTCTCCACTAAAAGCAATAAAAACATAATTATATTTATTATATTCAGACTTATAATAATATTTTGCCAGATATAATAAAGCAGCTGTACCACTTGCGTTATCGTCAGCACCATTATGTATTGCAGAGTCTCCTCTGTACAAAGACCCTTCCTTTCCCCAACCTAAATGATCATAATGTGCTCCAATTAATACAGTGTGTTTCATCCCATTATCAATTTCAGCAATTAGGTTATGTCCGGTAACTTCTTTTTCAATCATTTTTAATTGGAAAGAAATATTTTCTGAAGGAAGATTTTCGCGGGTGTCATTCCAAAATAAAACAGGAATTCCAGTAGAAATAATATTTTTAAATTTGTTTTCAGGAGTTTCAGCATATTTATTATCAGTATAAAAAACCACTCCAATTGCACCCTTTTCTTTTGCAGTTTCAGATCTTAATTTTAAATCATGATAATTTAAATATTTTGAATTAGGATGTATTCCATCAGGAGAAGAAGTGTTAATAATAACAATTTTTCCTTTAACATCTACATTTGAATAATCAGAATAATTCAATTCAGTAGCTTCAATACCAAAATCAACATCTATTAATTCTGTATTTTCAATAACAGCATCAGAAGAATATTGTGTAGGGTAAAATCCTAAATCTAATAATTCTTTATTAAATTTAATAATTACATTTCCGTTAAATGTAAATCTATGAATAGATGTTTCTAATCCAATTCTTTCAAATCTCTTATGAAGAAACTTAAGAGCCATTTTCTCTCCTTTTGTTCCTGTTTCCCTACCCTCCATTTTATTATCAGATAAGATAGTAATATCTTTTCTGATCACCTCAAGAGCTTTTCGGTCTTTAATACAATCCTGAGCAACTAAAGATGAACTAATAAATATTAACCCTAAAAATAATTTGTTCATAATTTTTTATTTTGTATCACCACCAAAATTAGCAATACCTCCATTTAAATTAATCACTTTTTTATATCCTATTTGTAACATTAATTGCTGGACCCTCCCTGATCTAGCTCCAGAATGACAATGAACAATAACATTGCTTTCTTTTAAATCTGCAATTCTGTCAATTCCTTCATTAAAAACAGATGTTGGAATCAAGTAATCCATTCCAATAATTTGTTTGGTATTGTTTTCTAATTCTTCTCTAACATCTACCAATGTAAAATCAATTAACCCCTTTTTTCTACCATCTAGTAAATCAACTAATTCTCCTGAATTAATTTCTTTTTCATCAAATAATGCGATAAGTTTTTCGGTTGATAGATTGTTATGATTAACACCTTCTTTTTTGTCTATCATTACAAAATTATCTACATATTCCTGAGTATTAAAAATACCACAATAACATTTTCCCGTTTCAGGAATTTCATTTTGCAAAGCTGGTTTACAAGGACAAATTCTATTATTAGCAGCTTTTTTCTCCTCTTTAGTTTCCCCTTCCACCATAAAACAAGGGCAGTATCTTTTTCCTTTTGTAAGTTTATTGTTAGTTAATCCCACATAAATTCTTTCATTTTCAGAATCAATAGGATTTGGCAAAAAATCCATTCTCTCTCTTGCTTTATCAGCAAAAACTCTTGTTTTTTCTAACTCTCTTTTAAATTCTTTTGAGTTTATATCTACTTTTTTATGTTCTTCTTGCATTATTTATTTATCTCTATTTTCCTCTTTCATTTGCGGGAAAAACAATACATCTTGTATAGAATTTGAGTTGGTCATAATCATACTCAGTCTATCGATTCCTATTCCTAAACCTGCTGTTGGAGGCATACCATATTCAATTGCTCTTAGGAAATCTTCATCCAAAAGCATTGCTTCATCATCTCCTCTTTTCCCAAGTTCTAATTGTTCTTCAAATCTTGCTCTTTGGTCAATTGGATCATTTAATTCAGAGAAAGCATTACATATTTCTTTCCCATTACAAATTGCTTCAAATCTTTCCACTAAACCTTCATATTCTCTGTGTTTTTTTGCCAAAGGAGACATCTCTACAGGATAGTCTGTAATAAAAGTAGGTTGGATTAACCTCCCTTCACATTTCTCTCCAAAAATCTCATCAATTAATTTTCCTCTACCCATACTTTTATCAACAGAAACGCCTAATTTTTTAGCTGTTGCCGATATTGTTTCTTCATTCATTTCTGAAATATCAACTCCTGTGAAATGTTCGATTGCTTCATACATTGTATATCGTTTCCAAGGCCTTTGGAAATCAATCAAATTATCACCAACTTGAACTTCTGTTTTTCCGTGTAAATCCATGGCGATTTTTTCAACCATTTCTTCTACCAAATCCATCATCCAAGCATAATCTTTGTAAGCAACATATAGTTCCATCTGTGTAAATTCAGGATTATGAAATCTACTCATCCCTTCATTTCTAAAATCTTTTGAAAATTCATATACACCATCAAAACCACCTACAACTAATCTTTTTAAATACAATTCATTCGCAATTCTTAGGTATAACTCCATATCCAAAGTATTGTGATGTGTTTTAAACGGACGAGCAGCAGCTCCACCATAAAGGGGTTGTAAAATTGGAGTTTCTACTTCTAAATATTCTTTTTTATTTAAAAACTCACGCATAGAGTTGGTAAGTTTAGTTCTCTTTATAAAAGCGTCTTTTACTTCTGGGTTAACTACCAAATCCACATATCTTTGTCTGTACCTTTTTTCAGGATCAGTAAAAGCGTCATGTATTGTTCCGTCCTCATCTACTTTTGGTAATGGCAATGGTCGTAAAGATTTTGTAAGAACTTTTAACTCTTTAACTTTTATTGAAATTTCACCTACTTTTGTAACGAAAACAGTTCCTTTTATTCCGACAATATCTCCTATGTCTAATAATTTTTTGAATACCGTATTGTAAATTGTTTTATCTTCTCCCTCACAAATTTCATCTCTATTCACATAAATCTGAATTCTACCCTCACTATCTTGTATTTCTGCAAAAGAAGCCTTCCCCATTATCCTTCTACTCATCAACCTTCCAGCGATAATAACATCTGTTTCATCTCCTTCTTTATAGTTCTTCTTTATGTTTACAGAGTTATTGTTTACATCAAATAATTCTGCTGGGTACGGATTTATACCTAGTTCTCTAAGTTTTTGTAAGCTTTCTCTTCTTACAATTTCCTGTTCTGAAAGTTCTTTGCTCATTTGTAAATTTTTTTGCAAAGATAGGAATTCTTTTATCCTAATATTTTGTAATTTCGGCTTCTTTATAAAAACACATATTGAGATGAAAATGAATGACTATATAAATGATTTTACAAATCATTTGACAAAAGCAATGGAGATTGGAAACTCTTCTGAATTAAATAAAACAAACAATCAGTTTAGTAATGTTTTAATTTGCGGGCTAGGAGGCTCTGGTATTGGAGGCACTATTGTAAACGATATTGTTTCTCCTTTAGTTGGTATTCCAATCTTATCAACAAAGGATTATAGTATCCCAAATTTTGTGGATGAAAATACCTTGGTAATCACTTCTTCTTATTCCGGAAATACGGAAGAAACGATTTATGCTTTAGAAAAATGTAAGGGCAGAAATGCGGAGATTTGTATTATTACCTCCGGAGGAAAATTAAAAAACATTGCAGAAGAAAATAATTACAATCATATTTTAATTCCCGGAGGACAACCACCAAGAGCAATGTTCGGATATGCTTTTACAGAGCTTTTCTTTGTTTTAAATCATTACGGAATAATTAACGATTCATTCAAATCTGATTTTAAAAAATCTATTTCTTTGTTGGACTTAGAGAAAGAAAACATTCAGAAAGAAGCTAAGGAACTAGCAAAAAGAATGTACAAACAAACTCCTGTAATTTATGTTGCTAATGGTTTTGAAGGCGTTGCAATTCGTTTCCGTCAGCAGATAAATGAAAACAGTAAATCACTTGCTTGGCATAATGTAGTCCCTGAGATGAATCACAATGAATTATTAGGTTGGAGAACTAATGTAAATGATTTAGCAGTTGTTTATTTCCGCAATAAATGCGATTACAAAAGAAATCAAATCAGAATGGATATCAATAAAAAAGTTATTTCGAAATTTACTAACAATATTACAGAGGTTTGGAGTAAAGGAGATACTGTTTTAGCAAACTCCCTCTACCATATTAATTTAGGAGATTGGGCGAGTTGGTATTTATCAGAAATGAATAATGTAGACGCAATTGAGATTGATGTAATTAACTTTTTGAAAGGAGAGCTAGGAAAGGTTTAATGAATAAAAAAGTAAAATTTCAGGATTTAGGATTAATAGATTACAAAGAATGTTGGGATTACCAAGAAAAACTTTTTACTGAAATTTTAGAAGTTAAATCATCAAACAGAAAGCAGACCCAAACAGAAAAAACTAAAAACCATCTCATTTTTTGTGAACACCCACATGTGTACACTTTAGGTAAAAGCGGAGACAAAAAAAATCTGTTGGTAAATGAAGATTACCTAAAAAGTAGAGGAGCTACATTTCATAAAATAAACAGAGGGGGAGATATTACCTATCACGGACCAGGACAGTTGGTGGCATATCCAATCTTGGATTTAGATAATTTTTTCACAGATATTCATAAATATTTACGGTTTCTGGAAGAAGCGGTAATATCTACTTTAAAGGAATATGGACTGGAATCCGAACGATCAAAAGGAGAAACAGGAGTTTGGTTTGATGTAGGCACTCCAAAAGCAAGAAAGATTTGTGCACTAGGAGTAAAAAGTAGTCGTTGGGTAACTATGCATGGTTTTGCTTTTAATATAAATTCTAATTTGAGTTATTTCGGAAATATAATTCCTTGTGGAATAACAGATAAAAGTGTAACTTCCCTGCAGAAAGAATTAGGAAGAGAAATCGATATGGAAGAGGTGAAAAATAAAGTTAAATCTCATTTGATAATCTTGTTTGAAATGGAAATTTTATAGATGAAAAAAATATTAAAATATTTACTTATTGTTTTTGTGGTACTAAATTTGCTAATCGTTTTTAGTGGAAAAAGTTGGATGTACAAAGCAATTTATGTAACCTACTTACATGGTTATACATCTTCATATATTCATGATTTTGTTCATTTCCCATCAAATAAAATAGAAAATGGAGAACACCAAGAATGGCTTATTTCTAAAGATTATAACAAAGCAACACTTCCTGAATTTATAAAACCGATAAATGATGAATTAGGTACTGTAGCGTATATGGTAATAAAAAAAGATAGTATAATTTTTGAGGAATATTGGCACGGATACTCTGCAGACAGTTCTTCTAACTCTTTCTCAATGGCAAAAAGTTGGGTATCTACACTTGTTGGAGTTGCAATAAAAGAAGGTAAAATTAAAAGTGTAAATCAGAAAGTATGTGATTTTATTCCAGAGTTTTATGAGGGAGATAATTCAGAAATTACAATAAAACATCTACTTACTATGAGTTCTGGTTTAAATTGGAATGAAGATTATCACGATCCTTTAGGACAAACTGCTGAGGCGTATTTTGCTCCACACTTAAAAGATCAGGTGGTTAATCTTAAATCTACTGAAACTCCAGGAAAAGTATTTAAATATCATAGTTCTTGCACACAATTATTATCATTTATTGTAGAAAACTCAACAGGAAAATCAATAAATGAATACACTTCTGAGAAACTTTGGAAACCTATAGGAGCAAAACATCCTGCGCTTTGGAATACCGACACAGAAGGTGGTGATGAAAAAGCTTTTTGTTGTATTAATTCAAACGCAAGGGATTTTGCAAGAATAGGAAAACTCTATATGAATTTCGGTAATTGGAATGGAAATCAAATTCTTGATAGTTCTTATGCGAAAGACGCAACTTCTATCGCTAATTTGTTGGATGAAGATGGAAATAGTAATATAAATTATGGGTATCAGTTTTGGATGACAAACTATAAGGACATGCATATTTATTACGTAAGAGGTTTGTGGGGACAATATGTAATTTGTATTCCCGATTTAGATATGATAATAGTTAGGTTAGGTAGAAATTATGGTCTTTATTTGGAAGATGGTCATCATCAGGATTTTTATCAATTTATTGATGCTGCACTTGAAATGTATAACTAATGTTAGAAAACATAAAATTAGAAAAAGTACTTTTTTTGGATATAGAAACTGTTCCTTGCGAGTCTAATTTTAAGGATTTAGATTCTACTTTTCAAAAATTATGGGAGGAGAAAACACAATGGCAAAGAAAAGAGGAGTTTACTCCTTCAAAATACTATAAACTAAAAGCGGGAGTAATGGCAGAATTCGCTAAAGTTATATGTATTTCTATTGGTTATTTATTTACAGAAAAAGGAGAACAACATTTCAGAATAAAATCATTTTATGGAGATGATGAATTTATACTTTTAGAGAAATTTATTGATTTATTAAACAAAAAATTCAAAAGTAATTCTCATTTACTTTGCGCTCATAATGGTAAGGAATTTGATTTTCCGTTTTTATCCAGAAGAATACTAATTAACGGACTAAAGCTCCCAAAGCTTTTGGATATTGCAGGTAAAAAACCATGGGAAGTAAATCATTTGGATACTATGGAATTGTGGAGGTTCGGAGACTATAAGAATTATACTTCAATAAAACTATTAGCTGCACTTTTTGGTATTCCAACTCCAAAAGATGATATAGATGGGAGTCAGGTTGCTAGGGTATATTGGGAGGAAAATGATTTGGAAAGAATAAAAACATATTGTCAAAAAGACACCTTAACAGTAGCACAATTATTGTTAAAATACAAAGGAAAAAATTTAATTAAAGAAGAAAACATTGAGTTTGTATAACTGAGAAAGAAAAACTACTTTTATACGCTCAAAATAATAAAGAAAAAAAGATGGGAGATACACTTTTAGAATTTAAAAATTTAGTTACCGAATTCAGAACAGAAGGGACTTCTGTAAAAGCGGTAAAAGGAGTTAGTTTTACACTTAATAAAGGAGAAACTATTGGAATTGTTGGAGAGTCTGGATCGGGTAAATCGGTTACTTCACTTTCTGCAATGCGTTTAATTCCGAGCCCACCAGGAGAAATTACAGGAGGAGAAATTATTTTTCATCAGAATGATGGTACATCAACAGATTTATTAAAGATTTCTGAAGACCAAATGAGAACGTTTAGAGGAAATGATATTGCTATGATTTTTCAGGAACCAATGACTTCCTTAAATCCAGTTTTTACTTGCGGAAACCAGGTCGTAGAAGCAATTATATTACACCAAAAACTAAATAAAAAACAAGCTAAAGAGCTTACTATAAAATTATTTGAGGAAGTTCAACTTCCTGATCCGGAAAGAATTTTCAGTACTTACCCTCATCAAATTTCTGGAGGACAAAAACAAAGAGTGATGATTGCAATGGCTATGAGTTGCCAGCCATCTGTACTTATTGCGGATGAACCAACAACAGCACTAGATGTAACGGTACAGAAAACTATTCTTCAATTGATGCAAAAACTACAGAAAGAAAGAGACATGGGAATTATGTTTATTACGCACGATTTAGGAGTTATTGCAGAACTTGCAGATAAGGTTGTGGTAATGTATAAAGGAGATATTGTAGAACAAGGAAATGTTTGGGATATATTTACAAATCCTCTACACCCTTATACAAAAGGTTTATTAGCTTGTCGTCCTCCATTAGATAAAAGATATACTTTCCTACCAACAGTTTCTGATTTTATGAAGGTTGATGATGATGGCAACATTATAGACAATGGTATTTCAGTAGAGGATTTCACTAAAGATTTAACTATACCAGATAGAGATAGAAAAGCAAAACAAGAAAAATTGTTTGCACAAGAACCTATTTTACAGATAAAGAATTTAAAAACTCATTTTCCTATTAGAAATGGATTTTTTGGTGGAGTTACAGGTCATGTAAAAGCAGTGGATGATATTAGTTTTGATGTGTATCCTGGTGAATCCTTAGGTTTAGTTGGAGAAAGTGGTTGTGGTAAAACGACTTGTGGTAGAACTATTTTACGACTTGAAGAACCAACAGAGGGGCAAATGATTTACAAAGGAAAAGATATTGCTAAAATGAATACGGAAGAATTAAGATCTTTTCGTAAAGAAGTACAAATTATTTTTCAAGACCCTTATTCTTCTTTAAATCCTAGAATGACTATTGGTAATGCAATAATGGAGCCTATGCAAGTTCATGGGATTTTAGAAAATGACGAGCAAAGAAAAAAGAGGGTGGAAGAACTTTTAGCAAGAGTAAGTCTAGATCCTTCCCATTTTTATAGATACCCACATGAGTTTTCTGGAGGGCAAAGACAAAGAATTGGAATTGCCAGAGCACTTGCGGTAAACCCTAAATTTATTATTTGTGATGAGTCGGTTTCTGCACTAGATGTTTCCGTGCAAGCACAAGTATTAAATTTGCTTAACGAATTAAAAGAAGAATTTGGCTTGACTTATATCTTTATTTCTCATGACCTCTCTGTAGTAAAATACATGAGCGACAGAATGGTAGTAATGCAAGAAGGGAGAATTGAAGAAATGGGAGATGCAGACCAAATTTATAACAAACCAGGGACAGAATACACTAAAAAATTAATTGATGCTATCCCAGAAGGAAAACTAGAAGATATTAAAAAGCACTTGGAAAGTAAGGGGGTTAAAGTTGGATAGATGAAAACCGCAATAATTGGTGGTGGAGCTGCCGCGTTTTTTACGGCAATAAATACAAAAGAGAACTTTCCAAATTCTGAAGTTGTAATTTTCGAGAAAACAAATAAATTACTTTCTAAAGTATTAATTTCTGGTGGAGGAAGATGTAATCTTACCAACTCAGAAACTTCTATTTCTACATTTTCAAAACACTACCCAAGAGGAGAAAAACAACTAAAAAAAATATTTGGCACTTTCAATAATCAAGATACTAAAAATTGGTTTGAAAGTAGAGGAGTAGAACTTGTTGCAGAACATGACGGAAGGATGTTCCCGAAATCTAACACATCACAAACTATTTATGATTTGTTTCTACACGAATCAGAAAAATTAGGAATTAAAATTAAATTAAAATCGGGAGTTAATTCCATAAAACAAGAAGCAGAAAAAATAATTTTGGAAGTAAACGGAAAATTTTTACTTTTTGATAAAGTGATAGTTTGTACGGGAGGATCTCCAAAATTAGAGGGATTTAATTGGATGAAAAACTTAGGACATAAAATAGAAAATCCCGTACCTTCTCTTTTTACTTTTAACATACCCAATGAGAAAATAACCAAACTTATGGGACTTTCTGTTCCAAATGCATTGATATCTATTGAGGGTACAAAACTTAAAAATTCTGGTTCTTTGCTGATTACACATTGGGGGATGAGTGGTCCGGCAATTTTAAAACTTTCTTCTTTCGGAGCCAGATTACTTTCGGATAAAAAATATAATTTTAATATTAGTGTTTCTTGGTGTGGAGAAAGTAATTTTGAAAAGATAAAAGATGAGCTTCAATCCATAATTACGGAAAATAAGCAAAAGAAATTATTTAATATTCGCCCTTTTAATTTCCCAAAAAGATTGTGGAGTTATTTATTGGAACGATCTGATTTATCAGAAGAAAAACCATGGGGAGAATTAGGAAAAAAACAATTAAATAAACTAGTACAAACTATCTGTAATGATATATACTCTGTAAAAGGGAAAACTACTTTTAAAGAGGAGTTTGTAACTTGTGGAGGTATAAGTTCTGAAAGTATTAATATAAAAACAATGGAGAGTAAACACATAAAAAACCTTTACTTTGCAGGAGAAATTTTAGATATTGATGGAGTTACAGGAGGATTTAATTTCCAAGCCGCTTGGACTACTGCTTTTATCGCTTCAAAACTTAACTAATGAGCGAACCACAACTTACCCGAATAAATAAATTCTTATCAGAAATAGGATTCTGTTCCAGGCGTGCTGCAGATAAACTAATAGAACAAGGAAGAGTAAAAATAAATGGGGAAGTTCCACTTATGGGAACCAAGGTTTCTGATGAGGATGAAGTAAGTGTAAATGGTAAAGTGGTCCACAGAGCTAAAAAGAAAAAGATGGTTTATTTGGCTTTTAATAAGCCTGTTGGAATTGTTTGCACTACCGACCAAGTTAGAGAAAGAGATAATATTATCGATTATATAAATTATCCAACACGAATTTTTCCAATTGGGCGTTTAGACAAGCCATCAGAAGGACTTATTTTCTTAACTAATGATGGAGATATTGTAAATAAGATTTTGCGTGCTCGTAACAATCATGAAAAGGAATATGAAGTTACGGTACACAAACCAGTAACCAAGGAATTTATAGAAGAAATGAGTAATGGAGTTCCTATTTTGGATACTATTACCAGAAAATGTAAAGTAAAACAGACCGGGAAAAATACATTCAAAATTATCTTAACCCAAGGGTTAAACCGACAAATCCGTAGGATGTGTGAGTACTTGGAATATGATGTAAAAAAACTAAAAAGAGTAAGGATAATGAATATCAAATTGGATGTTCCTGTAGGAACTTACCGTGATTTTACGGCCAAAGAATTGAACCAAATCAATCAGTCGGTAGAACATTCAAATAAAACTTTTGAGGAAGATAAATAGGTGTTAGCTTGTAATCTTGCTACCCCGAATTTTTTATCTCCCAAAGTCATCATATGCTATATCCCAGTATTCTTCTAGATCCTTAATTAATGCTATATTTTTAGTCTCTACTTTAGTAATTTTATCACGGATATCTATCCTAGTAGGAATATACCAATCTTGTTTTTCAAAATAATATCTCCATGATTTATTCTTAAAACTATAACCATACCTAGCATATATCTCATTTCTCATCTCACCTAATTCATCTAAATCAAATCCAAATAATTCTTCTTGGTTAAGATATCTTTGAGAGGCATAAGAATAATCTCCATTATTAACATTATATTGATATTGTCTTTTCTTTAAAAGATAATTCTTAGATTTTACAATATCTTTATAAGGATCCCAAGACCCTTGAATTGTTTGATTTTGAACATATAAATTGAATTTAAATGAACCATCATATTTATTATCTCCTGGTTCATCTAATTCAAAATAAAATGAACCATCCTCATTAATACTATACTTACCCTGCATATCTCTATCATTTCCAGCACAAACCGAATACCCTGTAACTATACCATCTTTACAATCAACTAAAGTAATATTTATCATATTATCTCCAAAATCACCAATATAGGTTCCTGACAAGCCTTGCTCTTTAAATGACTCAATTTCTTCTTGTAATTTATCAATCTTTATTGATAATTCTTCTTCTTTTTGAGAGTTACTACAAGCAAACAATGTCACAGAAAATAACATAACTATAACTCTATAATTCATCATAAATAATTTTTTCATATTTTTACTTTTTATTTTCATTTCTGTAAAAATACATTATATTGAAAAAACACATCAATTTTTTACTATTTATTTTTCTTTTATTTTTTTCAATCTTGATGATTGAATTAATAATACCTTACTTTACTTTACAAAACAATGTCGGGTTTCTCCGTATTAAACAATGGGTTTTTACTTCCCAAAATAATACTATTTCTAGTATTTGGGTTATCTTCTTTTATGTTCATGTTTTTACTAGTATCTTTTCATTACTTGCCGGTTTCACCCAATTTAATAAGAAATTGCTCAATACAGGTATACATAGATGGTTTGGTAAATTATACATTTTTATTGTTTTATTCTTTGCAAGTCCATCAGGATTAGTAATAGGAATTTTTGCAAATGGAGGGTTAATTTCAAAAACATCTTTTATTCTATTATCATTACTTTGGTGGAGATTTACATATAAGGCATTTAAATATGTCAGACTTAAACAATATAATCTGCATTCAAAATTCATGTTTAGAAGTTATGCATTAACTTTATCTGCTATAACATTAAGATTGTGGAAATTCATTATTGTAAATTATATTACAGAATTACCACCAATGGATCTTTACCAAGTTGTATCCTGGTTAGCGTGGATTCCTAATTTAATTATTGCTGAAATATTAATTATATATAAATATCATGAAAACCGATAGATCAGAATGTTTTATTGAGAGAAATTACACAATAAGGAATAAAAAGAAATTTATTTCTTCTTAAAAACAGGAACAGCAGAACAGGTCTCCCCAAACATTAAACTACTAACGGTATTTTGTAATTTTTTGGTAATGGCAATATAAAGGGTTTCCGTTAGTGGAATTTGTCCACAACCTTTCACAATTACTTTTTTATTTTCAAATTCTGAGGCATCAATGGCATCAATATTATCAGCAAAAATTTGTTGAAATACTTCTGCTTTTGCTCCAAAATGGATTTCAGCATTAGCGGTATTTAAGTAGGAAGTTACGAGCATAAAAGCCCACATAGGTACAATGGCATCCGAGCTACAATTAAGGGCTACAACTTTATTGGTATAATTGCTGAAATCGAACTCTTTTAAACTAGCTCGGAATTCTTTTTCTTTTAGGAAAATCCCTTCAAAAAGAAATTCTTTTATATCCAAAACTGCAATAGATTTTGTTGGAGCATAATCCGTCAAATCGATAGTGATTAAACTACTATTTGCTACTCTATTTACAATTTCTCCACTCATAATTATAGCATTCCTAGTTCTAGTTTAGCTTCTTCACTCATCATATCTTTTGTCCAAGTGGGCTCAAAAGTTATTTCTACTTCTACTTTTCTTACTGCAGGAATTACCTTTACTTTTTCCTCAATTTCAACAGGTAAAGTTTCGGCAACTGGGCAATTAGGTGAAGTTAAAGTCATAGTGATTTTTACATCACATTCCTCACTTACTTCTACATCATAAATAAGCCCTAAAGCGTAAATATTTACCGGAATTTCAGGATCGTAAATCTCACAGATTACCTCCACAACTTCTTCTCCTATTTTTTGTAATTCCTGTTCTGTTTTCATAATTAGTTATTAAAAGCTAAGGCGTATATTTTCATTTGTTTTATCATGGAAACTAATCCGTTTGCACGAGTAGGAGAGAGTTGTTCTTTCAGTCCTATTTTGTTTATAAAGTCAAGCTTTGCATTTGCAATTTCTGACGGAGATTGTCCTGAAAGCACATTTATTAAAATAGCAACAATTCCTTTTGTCATAATAGCATCACTATCTGCTGTGTAAATAATTTTGCCGTCAGTATGTTCTGCATGAAGCCAAACCCTACTTTGACACCCTTTTATCAGGTTGTCTTCTGTTTTGTGTTTTTTATCAATTGGAGCTAATTCTTTTCCTAAATCAATAAGGTATTCGTACTTCTGCATCCAATCGTCAAACATTGCAAAATCTTCTATTATTTCTTCTTGTATTTCTTGTATTGTACTCATTAGGATAACATCAATTTTGCCTTTTTAATGGCATTTATACAAAGATCAATTTCCTGTTTAGTATTGTAAACAGCTAAGGAAATTCGTGCCGTTCCAGGAATATTAAACTTATCCATAATAGGCTGTGTACAATGGTGTCCTGTTCGGATGGCAACCCCCATTTTATCTACAATCATACCAATATCATAAGGGTGTAATCCTTCAATATTAAAGGATATAATTCCCGATTTATGTTCTGCTGTTCCGTAAATTTTTACTCCTTCAATTTTCAGGATTTTAGCTGTAGCATATTGCAATAATTCATCTTCATATTTTGCAATCGTTTCAATACCTAAATTAGTTATAAAATTAATTGCAGATTTAAAAGCAATTACTCCAGCAATATTTGGAGTTCCTGCTTCAAATTTATGGGGTAAGCAAGCATAAGTAGTTTTTTCAAAACTTACTTCTTTTATCATTTCTCCACCCCCTTGATAAGGAGGCAATGTGTTTAAAACCTCTTCTTTCCCATATAATACACCAACTCCTGTTGGTCCGAACATTTTGTGAGACGAAAAACAATAAAAATCAGCATCCAGTTCTTGCATATTTAAAGAAATATGAGAAGCAGCTTGAGCTCCATCAATCAATATTTTTGCTCCTACTTGATGTGCTTTTGTAATTATCTCCTCAATAGGATTTATTGTCCCCAGTGCATTTGAAATATGAGAAACCGCAACTAGTTTAGTGTTATCAGAAAGTAAACTCTCAAATGTACTCATATCCAATTCCCCATTTTCCAACAGTGGGATTACCTTTAGGGTTGCGCCACTTTGTTCGCAACACATTTGCCAAGGCACTATGTTGGAATGGTGCTCCATTTCCGAAATAATAATTTCATCCCCTTTATTTAGTAAGGTTCTGAAACCATTTGCAACTAAGTTAATAG
>Ga0206679_10000615_pt1 | contig 29708 bp, 21 predicted proteins | sample M110012015metaG_FD_155464 | JGI IMG/M metagenome (GOLD analysis project Ga0206679, IMG submission 155464) | Ammonia-oxidizing marine archaeal communities from Monterey Bay, California, United States - M1 100m 12015 | ecosystem: Environmental > Aquatic > Marine > Intertidal zone | place: USA... | reverse complement strand
TCCAAATAAACTACTCTTTGGTAGCAAGGATCCGATGGAGGTTTTGTTTGGGCTGTAACTTGCAATGCATTGCGAGTCTGCAAAGGCCACATGTCAAAAACAAAAAACGAGAAGAACTCACCAGTCCTTCTCGCTTTCCTTTGCATCCGTTAATGACGGACATCACTTAACCAAATTGCTTACTGAATAAACCAGTTAGCGTTATTAATACTTAGGGATCTCTGTATCAATCTCGTCGGCATATGCGAGGATGCCTCCTTTGAGATTATACAGGTTATCAAATCCAAATTCATTTTCGAGCTGCTTGATGGCTTTAGCGCTTCTCACGCCACTGCGACAATGAATCACAACTCTTTTATTCTTCTCAATTTTGGGGACAAATTCTGATACCTGTTTGAGTGGCATCAACTCCCCGCTGAGATTAGTGATTTCATATTCGTAAGGCTCTCGGACGTCGATCAGTTGGTAGTCAACCTTGTCGATAATCATTTGACTCAATTCGTGCACATCAACTTCCTTGACGACAAGCTTTTCGTTACTTGTGTGTTGATCCAATCCGCAGAACTGATGATAGTCGATCAGCTCTGTTTGAGATGGGTTTTCGCCATTCAGCGGGTTGTTTGGGTCTCGTTGAACCTTGAGCGTTCGAGTTTCAAATGACAGTGCATCAAAGAGAAATAGTCTCCCTACAAGCGGGTCTCCAATGCCAGAAATAACCTTGATCACTTCATTCGCCTGAAGAGATCCCAAGATTCCTGGAAGCACTCCGATAACTCCGCCCTCAGCGCAACTGGGCACTAAGCCTGGAGGAGGAGGAGAGGGAAAAAGATCTCGATAGTTCGGTCCTCGGTTACCTTCGGCATCCACGTAGTTAAACACCGAGGCCTGGCCTTCAAATCGATAGACCGAAGCGTAAACATTGATCTTGTCAAGCAAGACACATGCGTCATTGACGAGATAACGGGTAGGGAAATTATCCGTTCCGTCGGCTATTACATCGTAGTCTTTAATAATTTCAAGAGCGTTGTCGCTTGTCAGTTTTATGTTGTGAACCACCACCTTGATATGTGGGTTCAAGCCAACAATTCGATCACGAGCTGCCTCGGCTTTTGATTTGCCGACATCAGCTTGAGAAAACAGAACTTGACGTTGCAGATTGCTGTCATCGACCAAATCAAAATCAAGGATGCCGATGGTCCCGATTCCTGCGGCTGCGAGGTATAGTAGGAGTGGACTTCCCAATCCTCCTGACCCCACAACTAACACTTTACTGGCCTTCAATTTTCGCTGGCCTTCAATATTGAAGTCAGGAATAATGAGATGCCTGCTATAGCGCTCGAGTTCGTCTTTATTAAAAGTCAAGTTAGCCATGTCGAGGTTTATTTAGAACCACCTGCAATCGCTGGAATGATCGAAACAACAGTATTCGATTGCACGGGAGTGTTTTCTCTTTGTAAATATTGAATGTCGTCTTCTCCGACGTAAATCCGTACGAAGGAACGAACATTTCCACCATCATCAAGAAGGTGTTTCTTCAACGCTGTATGTTTTGTGATCAAATCGCCGAGGACTTCTTTCACAGTTTGTCCAGCGCTCTCAAACGCAGGCTGGTTTTCTGTAAATTTTCTGAGCGGTGTTGGGATTATTAATTTTGCCATTGTAGTAAGTATTTATTGGTTAGTATAGAGTAGATCTTCTTGTTCAAAGACTCTCTTTTCGTTCAATTGAAATGAGTTTACCGCTTCAACGGATACGCCATTTGTGCTGAGAATAACGTAAGAAAACCAAGGCATTGCCTGAATGCGGTCGTGCTCAGAAGGGATAGCTGGATGTAGTGGATGGCTGTGGTAGATGCCCAAGAGCAAGAGCCCTTTTTCTTCGGCATATTTTTCTGCCCACATATAAGCAAGTGGAGAAATTTTGAAGCGCCGCCGTTGGTCCCCGTTCTTCGAGTTTTTCGTTTGAATGGCCAGCTCTACTTGTCTCTCTTCATCTTCTTTTCCGAAGAAAAAACCACAGCATTCGTTAGGAAACGCTTCTAAAGCATCGCGTTTCATGATGTCCATGGCCTCTTGGTTTATGCTGAGTTTTAGCTTTTGCATCTTAGTTATTGTAAACTTGGCGAAGCACGTCTGAATATTTTGAGGCGTCGTCGGGAAAGACAGTAACGACAATTCCCTCGTCCAGTTCATTTGCAACGGAAATGGCGCCTACGAGGTTTGCTGCTGACGAAGGACTGAGCAATAGACCTTCGTATCTAGCGGCATCTTTGAGAGCAGTATATGCGCCTTCGGTCGAAACAACTCGATATTCATCAGCAAGCTGATCGTTAAAGATTGACGGGACTTTAGCGGTCTCCAAATGTTTCCATCCCTCTAATCCATGCAATGCGGTTTGCGGTTGTAAGCCAACAAGTTGGATGTCTGGATTCAGTTCCTTCAGGCGAGTGCCAGTTCCAGTGAATGTTCCAGTTGTTCCAAGGCCTGCGACGAAGTGGGTGATCTTCGTGCGTGTTTGGCCCCAGAGCTCATTTGCAGTCCCGTTATAGTGGGCTAGCCAGTTGTTTTTGTTGGCATATTGATCTGCATAGAAATACTTTTCGGGATGTTTGGCGAGCAGATTCTGGGCGACATCTTGCGCGACATCTGTTGTGCCAATTGGATCGGTATAGATCACGTGCGTTCCAAGGGTTTCAAATATCTGTTTGCGTTCCTTTGAAGCATTTTCAGGCACACATAGCGTGAGATCGATTCCAGCCACGGCACAGAAAATAGCATAGGCGATTCCCGTGTTTCCGCTAGAGGCGTCAAGGAGTGATTTTCCTTCTCCGAGCTGTCGGGTTTCGAACGCCTGACTAATTATGTTATATGCTGGACGAGCTTTAACGCTTCCGCCAAATTGCTGCCATTCGAGTTTGGCAAAAATCCTAACGCCTTGTTTCTTAAACATGCGCTTAATCTCGACTAGTGGAGTGTTTCCCACGTAGGGTGCCAGCTCCTCAATTCTTTCTCTTTGATAGTCTATAGTAGTTGCTCTTCGCATTTTCTTCTTTTTGTTTGAAAACAAAGAAGCCCCTCCAAATCTGGAAGGGCTTCTGTGAGTTTCATAATCTGCCATGGTCACAGGCTCACCTTCCAAAATTGGGGTTGGTACAACAACAACATGTAAAATAGACTTGTGACATTTTTTAAGTACTCTTTAATTAACCAAAACAAAAAACCCCTTCGGACAAAGGTCCGAAGGGGTCTTGAAGTATTATTTACTTATACAAGAGTTTGCCTATCGAACCATGGGTTTGGTACAACAACAGCAACAACATGTATAAAGTGTGTTTCTCATTTGAAGTCCAAAGATAGGACGTTTCAAGCATTCTACCAAATTGGTAGGGTAATGAGCTATCTGAAAATGGTCAATCGTTCGGCGTCCAAACGAAGCATAATACAGATCAAAATTGTAAAGCCCATAATGGAAGATCCCCCATAACTAAAGAAGGGTAGAGGAATGCCAATTACAGGTGCCAGACCGATTACCATCCCTACGTTTATGAGCAAGTGCATGAATAGTATTGAGGCACAAGAATACCCGTAAACCCGGGAGAATTGACTTCTCTGTCGTTCGGCTAAAAAGATCAGCCTGATGCATAAAGTGACCTGGAGAATTATCACAACGAAACAACCTAGGAAGCCCCACTCTTCACCAATAGTCGAAAAGATGAAGTCGGTACTTTGCTCAGGTACATAATTGAATTTGGTCATGGGGCCGTGCAAATATCCCTTTCCAGTAAAGCCTCCTGAACCAATTGCCATTTTGGATTTATCCAAGTTATATCCGCTGCCTTGAGGATCTTCGATTTGGCCAAGAGTGATTAGGATTCGCTGTTTCTGATAACCCTTAAGAAGCATGTCGGTTTTCATAACCGTGCTCACGCCCACGCTGAAAATTATTGCTGCGAGCCCCCATAACGCAGTCCCCCAAATTCGTTTTTTTCGGTGCCTAGGCAGAGTGAAGAGCTTCACCGAGAGGAGACTAATTCCGATCACAAAAATAACAATACCATACAGAAGAAACTCTCCACCAGCTTCTCCAAAGAAGGGATAGTCGATGGTGCTCTGGCCCATAATAATACAGATTACCCCCAATGCGAGTCCACCCATACCACCGATCAAAATGGCTCCTGAAAGCCCTTCTCGATACAGCACAAAAACGAATCCTGAATAGACTAGGACCGTTCCCAAATCCGGCTGCAGCAGGATAAGTCCCGCTGGGAATAAGAGAATGCCTGCGGCCTTCAGACGTGTATTGACCTGCCGAAATTTCGAGCCTGATTCGGCTATGAATCGACCCATGACCAAAGCGAGAGCCATCTTTGAAAATTCAGAAGGTTGGATGCCAAAGCTTCCAATCCTAAACCAAGCTTTGGCCCCACCGACTTCCTTTCCCACCAGCAAAACCAGCACTAAAAGTAACATCACAAAGCCGTAAATGGGCCAGGCAAACTGATTGAAGAAACTACCTTCTAGGTTGAGAATAATGAGGGCGAGGATAGCACAAACGCCAATCCAGAAAAGCTGCTTGCCCGACTCGGTGCCGAAGTCAAAAAATGATTGTCCCCCATCATGGAAACCAGCTGAATAGATTGTAGTCCAACCGAGCAGCATTAGGAGAAAACAAAGTCCGATCGTAAGCCAATCCAGATTGCCCGCTATGCTTCCTGATCGAATCAATAATCCAGAATTACAGCATCAAGAATTCGTTGTTCCTTGCGCTGATTTGAAATTGAATCGGTTAGATACTTCTCCGTGATCAAACTAGCTATTGGAGCAGCCCATGTTCCACCAAATCCCGCATACTCGACATACACCGCCACCGCAATCTTAGGATCGTCCTTTGGTGCAAAAGCAATGAAAACAGAGTGATCGGGAATAGGATCATTTTGCACAGTTCCAGTCTTTCCGCACACGGTAATTCCGTCAATGCGAGCTCGATCGGCAGTTCCACCAGGTTCGTTGACCACGGTTTCCATGGCGTCTACTACAACGTCGAAATGTTTGGCAGAAATACCTGTTTCTATTCTTGTCGCTATGCTATCGGTTACCGTTACGCCGTTGATTGCACTCATCACATGAGGGCTGATGTACCAACCGCGATTAGCTATGATGCATGCTAGATTGGCCATATGTAATGGAGTTACGAGTAGCTCACCTTCTCCAATACTAACAGAATAGATTGTGCTGAAGGCCCAGCGTTTCTCACCATAAATCTTGTCGTAATAACTCGACCCAGGCACCAGGCCAGTTCGAATTCCAGGGATATCGGTTCCCAAATTGGTGCCTAGACCAAAACGCATGATGTTCTTTTTCCACTTGTCCAGACCGATTGGGGCGTCCTCAAATCGGTTTTTCTTTTTTCCAGCCTCGACCATGCGTTGCATCACATTTCTGAAATAGGGATTACAGCTGTGCTTAATTGCTCCGTTCAGATCATCATAGGTATGGGGTCCATGACAGCCGATGATTTTTCGGTTGCAATGAACTCGAGTTTGAGGGGTAATGACGCCTTCTTCCAAAGCCACTAAAGCCTGAATCATCTTGAAAATAGAACCCGGTCTATAAGCTCCTTTTAATGCCCGGTTGTATAATGGGTTCAGCGAATCAGCTTGCAATAGTGCATAGTTTTCCCCACGGGACTGGCCAACCAGTAGTCCAGGGTCGTACGAAGGGGCACTCACCAAGCTGAGGATTTCACCAGTCTTAGGCTCGATCGCCACGATGCACCCCTTCTTGTTTTGCATGAGTTTTTCACCATAAGCTTGAAGCTCAGCATCAATTGTCGATGTTAATTGGGTTCCTGGAACCGCAGAGCTATCAAGCCTTCCTTCGGCTACTTCATGCAATATGCCCAAGTTGTCTCGATAGAAGTAGCTGATTCCCTTGACTCCTCGTAATTGCTTTTCGTACGCCAGTTCTAGACCGCCATTTCCGACGTGATCCCCAGGTTTGTAATAGGAGTCATTTTCGATATGTTTTGGACTTACTTCTCTCACATCACCAAGTAGCAAAGCGCCAACGGGATGTGGGTAATTCCTCATGGTAGTGGGCTGGCCGAAAAAGCCTGGAAAATTGTGAAGCTGTTCGTTTATCGCGGCGTATTCATTTGGAGTTACGTGTGGCAATATAATGTGTGACTGATGCGGAGCTCTGCGCAAAGAACGATCCTTGAGACGCTCCTTAAATTTATCAATATCCATCCCGATAATATTGCTGAAAGCCAAGGTGTCAAACTCCTTGACTTGCTTGGGAATGATCATAAGATCATGAACGGCTTGATTGGCCACAAGCAATTTTCCATTACGATCATAAACAACTCCGCGTGGTGGTTTGAGGATGACACTGGCCTCAGTAATTCGTTGAGCTCGGGTTTTCCATTCGTCGTCAAACACCTGCATGTACAAGAGTTTAACGAGAAAAATGATCGCAACTACGATCATGATTCCACCTATGACAAGCATTCTATTCCTCAGCTCATTCATTGGCGTGTTCGCTGAGCGTAGGTGAGGAACTGGAAGAGAACGAGCAGGAGAACGGTTGCTAGACTGCTCACCGTTACTCGAGCGAGCGTGCTGAGAATCTCAGAGAACCTGAAGAATTCGATATTGAATAACCAAAGGTGATGGATGAATGTGAGAATCGCTGCGTACACCAAATACCAACGAAGCCCCATGCTCTGAACCGTCGGTTGTTGCCCAAAATCATAACCGTCTCTTGGAGAGAGAAATCCTTTAATGACAGGCATTAAAAAGGCTAGCCATAAGCAAGCCGATGCATGAAATCCTGGAGTATTCATGAATCCGTCCATGATCATACCGATGACAAAGCCGATGGGTAAACTTAGCCATCTAGGAGTTTCCAAAGGCAACATCAAAATGGCGTGGATATAGATAAAAGGAAAGATAAGGCCTCCCATGAGATCCAAGCGGTTGATGACCAAGGCTTGCAGAAAGATCACAAAAATGATCCGAATGATGTTACTAATTAGCGTCCTGCCCATGGTCTTGATCTACTTGGTTTTCTAGAGCCACTTGTTCTTCTTTGAGAAGATTGATGACGATATCAACGTGGCTTAATGTGCGGAAGTTGGTCGCTAAGTTGAGCCGAATACTTTGGAATTCATCTTCAGGTGAAGAGTTGACTTCTGCCACGGTTCCAATGAGAATATTTTCTGGGAAATAGTAGGAAAAGCCTGTGGTGAAAACCGAGTCATTAAATGCTACTTTGATGTGTTTTGGGATTTCGTTGACCAATCCTTGATTCGCATTTTCAGCGTCCCAAGTATACTGCCCCATGTCGCCGGATCGGCCGAGCTTCACGGTAGATCTGAAGTTAGTATTGATTAACGGCATGACAACTGCGAAATGGTCGCTAACTTCTTTCACGATTCCCACCAAATTCCCTCCAGAGATGACGCCCGCATCCTTGATCACCCCGAGCGCTGAACCTTTGTCAAGTGTGATAAAGTTTGTGTTGCGATTTATACTCACATTGATAACCCTTGCCGTATTATACTCGAAGACTTGCTTGTATAGCGAGTCTTCAAAAAGTAAAAGATCATCACCCATTTGGCGAAAATTCTTGAGATCACGGTTTTTCATTAGAGCATTGGCCTCCGCAAGACTATCGTTTACATCACCGAGGCGTATGTATTCAGCAAGGCTCGATCGTTGCTCATAAAGCCCGCCTAATATTTCGCTAGATGAGTTGATGAACATCACCTTATGGTAGCGATTAAAATTGAAAATGAAGATGAAGCAGATTATCTGCAGGATCAAGAAGATCAAAAACGCATGGTAGCGGTAAATAAGTTGGATCAGGCCACGCATTCACTAGAGGATTTGATCATTCTCGCATCAAGAACTGGAATTTGTCAATGTTTTTCAGGGCGATGCCTGTACCTCGGGCAACTGCTCTTAGTGGATCATCAGCAACGTGAACAGGTAGCTTGGTTTTCATCGAAATTCGCTTGTCAAGACCACGAAGTAATGCTCCACCTCCGGCAAGGTAGATTCCCGTTTTGTAGATGTCGGCAGAAAGCTCCGGAGGAGTATTTTCCAAACACGTCAGAATCGCTTCCTCAATTTTTGAAATGGATTTGTCCAAAGCATGAGCGATTTCTGAATAACTCACGTGAATTTCCTTTGGAATACCTGTCATCAAGTCACGACCACGTACAGCGTAATCTTCCGGCGGCTCTTCAAGTTCGGTAAGTGCACTTCCTACCTCAATTTTAATCTGCTCTGCAGTACGCTCACCAATTAATATGTTGTGCTGGCGACGCATGTACTCCTCGATGTCTTGGGTGAATTCATCACCAGCAACACGAATGTTTTTGTCGGTCACGATGCCTCCCAAAGCGATCACGGCAATCTCGGAAGTTCCGCCCCCGATGTCTATGATCATGTTTCCCATAGGTTCTTCAACGTCGATACCAATACCGATCGCGGCAGCCATAGGCTCATGTATGAGGTAAACGTCTTTTGCGTTAGCGTGTTCTGCCGAATCTTTTACCGCACGTTTCTCAACTTCTGTAATTCCTGAAGGGATACAAATCACCATTCGTAAACTAGGACGAAATAGTTTATTGCCTTTGTTTATCATCTTGATCATCCCTTTGATCATGTCTTCAGCAGAATGAAAATCTGCGATTACACCATCTTTTAGCGGACGAATCGTTTTGATATTTTCGTGGGTTTTACCATGCATTTGCTGTGCCTGTCTTCCGATTGCAACGGTCTTTTGCGTCGAACGATCTTTTGCAACAATCGATGGCTCGTCGACGACGACTTTGTCATTGTGAATGATCAGGGTATTGGCGGTGCCGAGATCAATGGCAATTTCTTGGGTTAGAAAACTGAATAATCCCATTCTAGATGATCAGAGTATTATGGGCTCGAAAGCCCTGATTTCCTTGGTTCGTGAATCTGCGAATAAATATAAGCATATAAACACCCTACAGAGTGGGTGTTGCTGGTTAGCTATTAACCGTTGGTTGTAAGGAACTATCAGTGCTTAAAATGACGGTTTCCGGTGAAGTACATCGCCACGCCATGTTCATTGCAGTAGTCGATACTCAACTCATCTTTGATCGAGCCGCCCGGTTGGATAACCGCGTCTACTCCGGCCTTGTGGGCAAGCTCAACGCAGTCAGGAAAAGGGAAGAATGCATCACTTGCCATTGTTGCAGAATTGAGATCGAAACCGAATTTCTGAGCTTTTTCAATCGCTTGATGACAAGCATCGATTCTTGAAGTTTGGCCTGTTCCACTAGAGATGAGCTGCTTACCCTTTGCAAAAACAATGGTGTTGGACTTGGTGTGCTTGACGATTTTGTTGGCGAAAATCAAGTCCTCAATTTGGGCATTTGTCGACGCAGATGAAGTCTTAAGTTCGAGGCCCGCAGCTTGATCCGTGATTAGATCACGATCCTGCACTAGTGTGCCGTTCAAGCATGTTCTAGAAATCATCTTCGGCAGTTTCCAATGCTTCTGTTTCAGTAATCGTCGGTTCTTTTTTCCTTTGAGAATTTCCAATGCGTCGATTGAAAAATCTGGGGCAATTACTACTTCACAAAATAGATCGTGAATGGCGGTGGCTGCTTCTGCATCGATGGTCGTATTGGTTATCAAGATCCCACCAAAAGCGGAAGTCGGGTCGCCCGCCAACGCATCTTTATACGCCTCAGCGACAGTCGATCGGGTAGCCAATCCGCACGCGTTGTTGTGCTTGAGAATGGCGAAAGTTGGATCATCGTTGACGAATTCGCTCATGATATTCACCGCCGCATCCACATCCAAGAGGTTGTTGTACGAAAGCGCCTTTCCATGAAGCTGCTCGAGCATTGAATCAAGATCTCCGTAAAATAAGCCTTTCTGATGCGGATTTTCTCCATAACGCAGTTCTTGGCCCTCAGACTCACTTACCTTCAAAGCCGTCATTTCTCCTTCGTCGAAGTAATTGAAGATGTGTGAATCGTAGTGAGAGCTCACATTGAAGGCTGCTTTCGCGAAGGTTTTACGAGCATTTAGATCGGTATCTCCATTATTCTCGTTAAGAAGGTCTAGAAGTGGCTGATACTGGTCGTTTGAAGGAACGATCACCACATCTTTAAAATTCTTCGCAGCAGCACGTATAAGCGAAATGCCTCCGATGTCAATTTTCTCGATGATGTCATCGTGGCTTGCCCCGCTGGACACTGTAGCTTCGAATGGATAAAGATCGACGATTACCAAGTCAATTTCTGGGATCTCGTATTCATCGAGTTGCGCTACGTCAGAGTCGAGTTCTCTTCGGCTGAGAATTCCTCCAAATATTTTTGGGTGTAGAGTTTTTACCCGCCCGCCTAAAATTGACGGGTACGAAGTCAAATCTTCAACTCTGATAACATTAATGTTGAGGTTTTCGATGAACTTTTGGGTGCCCCCCGTAGAGTAGATAGTAACCCCAAGCTCGTCGAGTTTACGCACTATCGGTTCGAGGTTTTCTTTGCTGAAAACAGAAATTAGGGCGCTTTTAATCTTCTTTTGTCCGTTCATCGTGGTCCTCAAATTTTTTGCAAAAGTACCTATTCGACTAGGTTTGGCCTAGATGGGCGGCACCAATTTGGGTTGCTGTTAATAATTCTGAACCTGCCTTTAATAAGTGGGCTATTTGATAGCTTTACTCCAGATATTTCAAAGCATGAGAATCGTCATTCACCAAATAAGAGAGAGTATCAAATTTGCTTTTAAATCGTTGAGGGTAAATCCCTTGCGGTCGTTTCTTTCTTTGTTTAGTGTGATGGTCGGAATTTTCTTGATTATCGCGGTGTTCAGTGCTGTCGACAGTATCGAACGTGATATCAGTGAGACTTTCTCTGTAATGGGCGACGATTTGTTGTTCATCCAGAAAATGCCTTTTGGACCTGAGGATGGAGACGAGGAATACGCTTGGTGGAAATACCACGCTCGAGATGAGCCATCATTACGTGATTTTCAACTTTTGCAAGAGCGCTTAGATGACGCTGAAGCTGTAGCTTTTGCCACCGCCACTTCCAAAACTGTTGAGTATCGAAACTCAAACGTGGAAGACATGTTTATCATGGGTAGTAGTCATAGCTACAAAGATGTATTTACGCTTAAGATTGATCGCGGTCGTTACTTCACTTCTCACGAAAGTGCCGCTTCTCGAAACGTCTGTTTGATTGGATATGAGGTTGCCAACGCCCTTTTTGGAGATGCTGATCCGATTGACAAGGTGATAAAAGCAGGAGGACACAAACTGCACGTTATTGGCACTTTTGAAAAGGAAGGTCAATCGCTGATGCAGAACGGTTTTGATATGATCGTCATGGTGCCTGTCGGTTTTGCGACTCGCTTGATGTATGTCGATAAACAACCGAATAATTCTATTATAGTCAAGCCAAAAGAAGGCGTTTCGCCAGATTGGTTAAAGGGTGAATCGATTTCGGTTTTTCGAACCGTCCGCCAGCTGAAGCCAAAGCAGGACAATGATTTTTCGGTTATGGAAGCGAGCATGCTCAACGATATGATGGATGCTTTCTTTTCGGGTTTTAGGTTGTTTGCTTCTACACTTGGAATTGCCGCTTTGTTCGTCGGATTATTCGGCATTCTCAATATCATGTACGTTTCGGTTAAGGAGCGGACTCCGATTATCGGCATTCAAAAAGCTTTGGGAGCGCGTAATTTCTTCGTCCTATCATCTTTCATTGTGGAGTCGATTTTCCTTTGTGTCCTAGGCGGGCTCGGAGGGCTACTCTTGGTGTTTCTGGTGTTTGCTGGATTGAATGCGGCTGACGTCGGGTTGACTTTTGTCCTAGGGCTCGATAACGTACTGCTCGGCATCGGGATCTCTACGATCATTGGTGTTTTGGCGGGGTTTCTTCCGGCGATTCAAGCATCACGACTCAGTCCAGTAGAAGCGATTCGATCGTAATTCCTCAAATTGTTTGCCAAAGAAAAACCCTTCACCGCATGAGCAATGAGGGGTTGTACTAGTGTGAGTTGGCTTTAGTATAGCTGTTAGTTCTTTAGAAACTTTTCAGACTTCAAAATGATGTCTCCAGTTAGAATGTTGAGATAGAACACACCTTGTGCGAGGTGGCCTATTTGGAGTTCAATCGGGCTCGTACTCATCTCATCTCTCTGTTCGGTGTGAACCAGTTGACCTGCAGAGTTGAAAATTTGGAATACGACGTCGTCTTCTACAATGATCATTGATTTGACGATAATTTGTTGTGGGCCGTAGTTGATTTCCATCTTAGAATTAAGATTAACTAACTCAAGGTCTGTGACTTTATCTGGGTCCAGACTGTAAGCTTCTGTTGTGCTGGCATCTCCATCATCTATTTCATTCCAGATCACCGCTACGATGTCCGTATACGTCCCAGAACAATATTGGTTGGACGCATGAAGAGTAACCTCATAAAGCCCGATATCGGTATAAATGTGCTGTCCGTCGACATTGGTAGAATCGACTGTACCTTCACCAAAGTCCCAGACAAATTCAAGCCCGTTGATAGTGTTGTTGTAGAAGGTCGCCGCACCAGAATTGGCCAAATTAATAGCTCCCGGATCAGATGAGAAATTGGCTTCGACACTCTGCAAACTCTTCGTGTCAAGATCGTACAGATTGTGCTGAGTTCCGCATTGAGAAATAACGACGACTTCAAAATTGTCGGCAGCTAGACCTGTTAAAACAGTGTCTCCTTCAAATCCAGCGATTTGTTCAACGAGCTCCCCGTTGCTGTTATTCAAGAAGATATCCCACATGTAATGATTAGCGAGAGAAACTTCCAATGAAGCAGTGCTTTCGCTTGAACAAGTTAATGACAGCACTTCGGCATCCCCCCATTCTTCAGGAGCTGCGAGAACTTCAATCACTTTCGTAGCGGAGGCACATTGCTCCATTTGATTTTCGACTGTCACCGTGTAGAAACCTGGCTCGAGAGCCGAGATCATATCCGTGCTAGAGCTTCCATCTGTTTCTTGAATTATGTTTCCATCGGTGTCCATCCATGTGTAGTCCCATGGCGCAGGACCAAAGCCTTCTGCTTCAATCGATCCGTCTGCCATATAGGGACAGGATTCATCAATTTGTGCATGCTCCAGCGGAGCGCTAAGGTGAAGCGAGAATCTACTTTCTGGAGATTCTTCTCCTTGAGTAAATATGTAATAGTCACCTTGGTTGAATTCAACCGAAACTCCCAACTCGTTATCTTCAAGCACGAGACAAAGGTTTTCGTCATACGAATCGACCATTTCATTGGCGATCATGAATTCCTCAAATGCGCCCTTTCTGATTACCAGATCAACAGGAATTTCTGAGTCAGGCACTGGCAACATGTTAATACTCATCAAGTTGGCCATGAAGTTCTCAGTAGTGTCCATCGTAGATGACAAGTTGGGAAGATCTTCATCTGGGGCATAGAATTTATATGCGTCGAGTTGACCGTCAAATTCTTCAGATGCATTATTGTGGAACCCGACTACTGTTTCATCCCATTGTCCTTCTGAGAAAAGTTTGATTCGAATCACCGTTTGCGTATTTATATCGGAAGACCTCATGTGCACGCCTGTCGTGTTCACTTTAGATCCCTCGTTGATTGATAACGTTGGGGAACTAGACTCAGACTTCACCCAAAATGCTTGTGATGAGGCGATCTTCCCATCCATTGTACCCACAGAGATTCCGTTTACGTAACTTGAGTATTGAGCGATGACTGGATCGTACGCATATACAGCATCGTTGATATCGCCTTTAGACCATCCAGTCGCGTCTTCCCAGTTGATGGCAGAGGGGTATGGGTTTGAAATCAAGTTCCATCCATCGTTAAATGCGTCTGTGTTTGACTCAGAGAATGTGAGAGACATATTCTCATCGTACTTGTGGAATGGTCCGCGGACGTCGATTGTCGTTGGTCCAGGTGCGAGGTAGACGAAATATCCTTTTGTATGATCGATGACATCTGTGATATCGCCAATGCTTGCAAATCCAGCGTCAAGAACCGCGTCGGCTCCTTCAACTAATGTTTCGTCGTATTTACGAATGTTACTCCACGGGTTATCGGCACCACCATAAGTCGGGTAATCGGCTCCAGAGAATCCTGTGGTTGGAATGTCGTCATTCCATTGCTCAAACGTGATCCCTTCGATTGGTGTACATAACATTCTCCAGCTTCCAGGCCCAGCCGGGAAATAACGTTGGATAGTAATCGTGTCACCGTTAATCTCTGCGTTGTTTTTAATCTCACCGATAGAACCCGTGTAGTCCTCCTCGGAGATTAGAGTTAATTCTTTATCGTTGAATGAGAAAACACCTTTAGTAGGGATTAGTGGTCCTCGCACATTCATGTCTGTCATCAAAGTAACAGAGTCAGTTGAGTTCACCTTTATTTTGTAAAACGTTGAAGGGACTCCCTTGATATATTGCATTTCGTCACCTTGAAAACAGATCATCCCCTTGTAGACATCGAATACTCCTTCATTCACGAAGTCACCTTCAAGTTTGATTTTTCCTGCGGAGTTGGCAAAAGCGATCTCCGAATTTTCTCCGATTATCAGTCTCTCTAAGATGACAGTTTCGTTCATCTTCGGAACATAATTCGTGTGAGAAATGACCGCGGTGTGTTGCGCTGAAGGCACTAGATTGTCTTGCCAGTTACCGGCGTTTTGCCAATCGTCATCAAACGCTCCATTCCATATAAAAGTGTAGTTGATACATGGGGTTTCCTGATTCGAGGCACCATAATCAGGGTCGTCGTCGAATTCCAAAATAATGTTCCCGGCGGAATCTTCGAACCTATAGGTTCCATATGAGTCACACCCCCAATAGTCGGCGCCAGATAGCCCATCTCCATATGTATCGTAGATGTTAAAAGTGTAGCACTGGTCCGTCATACACACGTCCGTTCTTTCTTCTGAATCATATTCCGGAAATTCATCGTTATATGTTCCTGTAGCCGCAGAGGCTATGATGTTATCGTTTTCATCGCGTAGGTCCCATGAAACTTCAGATCCATAGCAATCAGGGCTCAGAACGAATGTGACCATTTCCCCCAACTCATCGAGTGCGATAGTTATCGTTTGATCCGAGTTGGTGGAGCCTGATGGATTGGTTGCTGTGAGCGTTGCGGAGAATTCACCTCCTGTTGGAAATGTTACAGTTGGAGAAGCCTCTGTTGATGACGCAGGAGTTCCGTTTTCAAAAGTCCATGCATAAGAGGATGCCAGATTACTGGTGTTGGTGAAAGCAATCACTGCAGTTGCGCATCCAGAAGTTGTTTGAGAATAGGTAAAACTAGATGTGGGCGCAGGATATGTACAACTCCCGTTGTTCACGTTGGCGCTGCTATCGTAATTTGATGCACTTGAATCTGTACAACCGGCGGTGATACAGAAAGTGTATTCCACATTTGTTCCAAAATCAGGGTCGGCAAGTTCTAGGATTAATGTGCCACTAGCATCTGTGATTTCGAAGTCACCATCGACATTACAACTACTCCACATGGAACCAGCCATGCCATCACCGTAAGTGTCAAATACTCCAAACTGATAACATGTGCCATCAGTAACTGTGAATGTATGGGTGTATGTTCCTGGGCCGTTTGAAAATCCTGAAGAGTAATCTCCTGGATCAATGTCGTCAATCAGACTTCCGCCAGAGTCTCGAAACTCCCAAGAAGTCTCGTATCCCCAGCAGTCGGGTGAGAAAGACAATGTGATATCGTATGATTGGGATTTGATTACGTTAATTGCTCCGGTCATCATAATGATGAACAGTAATAATCCTTTCAACGGATCGAAATCCGCTATTCCTGAACCATTTGTATACATCTGGTTGTGTTTTACTTTGTCGTAGTTAAGTATAGAAAATGACGTTTAGTTGCCCAAATGTAAGAGCAGTTTTCGCTCGAAAAGCGAATTTTAGACGAATAAGAAACGCCCTACATCGGCTTTAGGAAAAGGAGTATATGTGGTGGTAAAGGAAGTCGACAGATGCCATTCGGGTCGTGCCTAGAATTCGAAACTGATGCCCAGCTGGTAATTCATCACGTTGGTCTGCGTTCTCAGTTCTTCGTAGCTGAGCCCACCTTCGTCATCAATCACAATCGAGGTTGGATTGATAAATGTCGTTTGTCCGCCAAGAAGTTTCTCAAAACGCCCCTCTATCATCAGACCTTCTATCAATCGAATTTTGACCCCAGCAGCCCAGCCGTAGCTAAGCGCAAAATCGCGATGATCCCGACGTGAGTCAACGACTTCAGTATAGCCACCATTGTCTTCTTCGATCACTGTTTTTGTGGAGAATGTTTTGATCCCACCTAGAAGATCACCGTAAAGCTGAATAGCACCATCAAATGGCTTAACGCGCGCGACACCATGATATAAGTACGAATTGTTTCGAACCGACATGCTGCCCTGGCTCCAGATGTCATCGCCATCGATGTCTTCACCTTTATAAATGTCGATGTCCTTCTTTTTGGAGCCCATGGTCTGCCAAGCGGCAGAAAAGCCAAACTCAAACGGACTTTGGCCAGAATTCACAAGAAATTGTCCAGCCAAACCTACTAGGGACCCGTCGTACTGAAAACCGAATTGTCCTTGAGGATCACCCAATTGAGCACCAAAACTCAACGAAGGAGCTCGGTGGTTCTTCTTCTTGTTTCGGTTGTTGCTATTGTTGTTTCCTTGGCCGAAACAAGTCGAAGCTAGAAGAGCAGAAGAAACAAATAGTAGAATATGTTTTTTCATGGCGTAATCGGTTATTAGCGACCAACCGATGCAATCGTCATGCCAACAAAGATCATTCTACTTTCCAACGTTCTAGCTCTGTCTTTGTTTTTGTTTCATCATGCCAGCCTTGAAAAACTATGTCGTCACTGCTATAGTTCATGAACCAGGATTTGATTGCTTCATCACATCCAGGGCAATTTGCAACGAATTCAGCCCAAGTGCTGACTCCCAGAAGGTTCAATTTAGGATCAGTAGGAACCGCGATCAATTTATCGTCAACTTCGCCTTCATCCAAAAGGCTCAATGTTCCAATCGGTATTACCGGAATCGAAGTTCCAGTGGGGATTGCTTCGCTAATAATGAGAACATCCAATGCATCTCCATCCCCACCAGCTTCTTTGTCCATCATCGTGTTAGTGATAAAGCCATAGTTTCCAGGGTAGGGCAGATACTTGATTACGCGATCTACTCCATTCTTCTGATCGATTTCGAAAGAATGAGTGGTGTAGTTGTACTCGATCTTCTTGTTGGTGCCAGCTGGGATTTCTACAATAGCGACCACTTCGTTCGATTTGGTGCCAGATGATCGAGATTCAAAATTCGCGCAAGCGGCAAGAAGAATGAAAAGAAGGATAAAAAATCGCATGTCGCGAAAATAGCATAGACGCGCAGAAGGAGAAACGATTTATAGTACGAAGGTGAAAACCTTGCGGCTGATCCGGAGGAAATCGCGATGTAACACGAGCTCGTAGATGTCGCCAAGCATATTGTAACTGTTCTTTCCTTGCATTTTAACTTGGTAAGCTATTCGCATTTAATGGTTGATAGTATGGTAGAAATAATCTTCACATTGACTAGCATAACCATAAAAAGAAGCTAGCTTTTCTGTTCTAAAAGTGCGTCAATTGCTACTTGGATTACCTCCCGTTTTGGCACGTAGCTATGATCGTGATTTGCAGGTTTTAGGTTTCAAGAAGGGTGTCGGTAAAGGACTATTGCTTTTCTTTTATGCGCTGATTTCGAAGCTCTTCGCTGACTCTGCGAATTACTCGCTCGACGTCGTAAGGCTTGAAAGGCTTTTGGATAAAGTCATACATACCAGCAGCTTGACAAGCATCTCGACATTCGGCAATAACATTTGCCGTGAGCGCGACGATGTAAGGAGGTATTTCTAGCGAAGAACGAATAGCACCTGTTGCTTCAATTCCGTCCATCTCTGGCATGTTGAGATCCATGAATATGAGATCGTATTTATTCTCCATGGCAGATTCAAGTGCGAGCTGTCCATTCTCGACTAAATCCACGCTATAGCCCATTCGCATTAACACTTGCTCAGCCAGTTTTTGATTAATTAAATTGTCTTCGGCAACCAGAATTTTCAAGGGATGCTTAGTTGCTAGCTCACGATCAATGGGCACGATTGTTGGTTCTATCTCTTCGGATTTTTCACCCGAAATGCTAATTGTCTTGAATGAGAACTTGAAGCTAGAACCAAGTCCAGGTTTCGAATCTATTTTGATTTCTCCACCCATGAGGTTTGCAAGTCTGTGGCAAATAGCCAGTCCCATACCTGTTCCTCCAAAACGGCGTGTAGCGCTATTATCGGCTTGAGTGAATGGTTCAAATAGACTATCAATTTTTTCTTTAGGGATGCCGATTCCGGTGTCTTTAACTTCAAAAGTCACGAGGTAATTCCGATCGTTTTCGGTTTTCTCTGCCGTCATATTTAATGAAATTCGGCCCGACTTTGTAAATTTTATTGCGTTACTCAACAGGTTGTTAAGCACTTGGTTGATTCGACGACGATCGGCCAAAAAGAATGACGGTACGTCTTGTGAAATTGTTGATGTTAGCGTATTGTAGTTTATACTCGCTCTGTGAGATGAGAGATTCAGCACATCTTTTATGAGTTGCTTCGAACTGATTTTTTGTTCTTCGAGCTCCATTTTCCCGGATTCAATTTTTGAGAAGTCTAGGATTTCGTTAATGATAGCCATTAGGTTTTCACCACTGTGTAAAATTTTATCGACGTACTCTCGCTGATCAGCGTCTAATTCAGTGCCGGCAATGAGATTTGTCATGCCGAGAACGCCGTTCATAGGAGTTCTGATTTCGTGACTCATCGTAGCCAGGAAGTCCGATTTTGCTTTGGTTGCACTCTCCGCTTTTTCTTTTGAAACTATAAGTGCGTTTTGGAATTCTTTGATTTTTGTGTTGTCTCGCAAATAACAAATAGTCTTACCACCGGGTAATGCGGTTAATGTCAAGTAGGTGTCAAGGCCCTCACCTCCTTTTGTTTTTGAGTGAGCCTCCCCGCGCCAAACGTGCTTAAGTCTTAGTTTTGGAGCAATGTTGTCGTTGTATTGTGAGTGCCATTCTGCATCGCAAAACATGCGCCACGACGCGCCAAGTACCTCTGTGATATCGGAATACCCTAAGATTGAGCAAAAGCTCTGATTGACGTATTGTAGATGTTGGTTTTTGTCGATAATCGCAATCCCATCTGCCGCTAATTTCATGGCGTTGTTGAGCTCAATGACCTTGTCGTTTACCTCTTGGATGGCCGTCACATCTTCACCGTAAATATTCACATAACGTTCATGTAAATTGGGTGTTAAGGTGAGGTGCACTTTTTTCCCATTTGTATGGGTAAGAAGTTCGCCATTTTCTCCAGTGGCTAACGCTTGGATAATACCTTGGCTTAATCCAGGGGGGAAAACCATTCGACTTGTCTCTCCATTGGTGAATAGCTCTTTGGCCGAATCGTTCATCAACACTATTTCACCAGTTTCGTCAACTCTGAAAAGGGGGAGAGGGGACTCATTTACAAAGCGTACAAAGCCACTCAGCTTTTCATATCTCCTCGAAACGCGTTGTTCGCTGACCTTTCTTTTGCGGGTAAATAGAGCAATTAAAATAAGCGATTGCAAGATGCAAATGCTTGAAAGGACTTGGTGTAATATTCCAATTTCTTCAGATAGAATTCCAGAAGCGGAAGGAGTTTGGATAAATAGATAAAACCCAAATGAAGTGAACCCTAACGTGAGAATTACAACGAGTTCGAGTTTTTTAAGGCGTGAAATCACACTCGCTATTGCGAGAAAAGAGTATAGTTGAAGCAGGCCTGTTTCTTCAGCAGAATATGGCCCGATGACATTAACAATAATCAACGGACTTAGAAACAAAAGAAGGCTGGCTGCGAATTTGTATTTCGTCATGAAGACATTGGCTGCGACTTGGCAGAATGCACATATGATAGTCATCACCCATGTGTAGGGTGTGTTTAGACCGAAATGAGCTACGCAATACAGAAAGATAACAGAGACGACTGTGACCGAAGTCGCCGCCCATATTAGCTTATCCAGCCAATATGCCCTTATTAGTTTGTTATCAATTGCTTCAATCATAGGACTGGTGGTTGACCCCCAATTGAGAGGAACAAAAGTTCTTTTACTGAATATTTCGGGAAAGGTTACCTAGTTGAGATTATTCATCTCATCTCGAACTTTGTGAAGGGTGTCTTCCATTAGGGACACCATCTCATTGATCTTTTCGAGATCACACTCGTGTGCGGCCATAGACTCAACGTCCTTTACCACAGAACTGATCAATTCAATGCCGTATAGGTCAATGCTGGGCTTCATTTTGTGTGCAAAATTCTTGATCGCTCTGAAATCACCTTTATCAACCGCGTTGCACAAATTGATAAGGTCCTTTTCCACGGTTTCTCCGATAAACACGGAGTTTAAGCGAGTCATGGCAACTTTGTCGCCATTCGTAAGGTTCCTGATTTTATCGAGTGTAAAAAGAGGGTTGAGTCGCACAGAGTCTTTCTTTAATTCCAAAGTTATTTGACAAATATAATGACCAATTTGAAGTCCTCAATCATCTCATTCTTAGCTTTTCGCAAATGGTCATTGATATTCTCGATCTGTTGGTCGCAGGGATCAAAATTATCAGATTAGGCAGCTAATAGCTCGATTTTTCCTAGGTCTTTGTGAATTCCGTGAACTCTGCATTTGGTCTGCCATCTCCTGAGTGCTGTGCTTCTTCTTCTCGAAGTATGATCTGTGAAGTGTTGTAAGATCTTTATCCAGAGTAGTCGGAATAGAGTCTTGGATGAACAGCGGGATTTGCTCCTCGCGGTCAACTGCGCTCTGTAGATTTTTCAGATCGGAGAACTTGTTTTCTATAAATCATCGTTTGAGTAAAAAGGGGCGGAAGCCCGCCCCTTCTCTACCTAACTTAAACTACTCTATTTCACAAATAATTAACTTCTACATTGTCTAATCTTGAATGCAGATTAATCTTCACCGCCAAAACTACACCAGTACTTGGGCTAATTTGGTAAGATGCTGACTGACCGCACTAGATGATTTTGGAGATCTCTTGGTAGGGCAATGCCTACACCGAAATGTGTTGGGAAAAATTGTAGGAATTGTCTGATAACTCACAAGGGAATCTCCTTACTTAGCATGTGACATTATAGCCTTATTTTAGCTTTGAATCAGGAAACGCACTCAACCAACGTGAAGGATATTCTAGTGACTGGAGCAGGAGGTCAGTTGGGTGCTGCCCTCGCTAGACAAATCTCCAATCATCCCAGAGTTAGACTCCATCTATCCAGTAGAAGTAAACTTGATATCGCCAATGCGGCTGAGGTATCGCGACATTTCTCCGATCACCAATATTACGGAGTGATCAATTGTGCAGCATATACAGCCGTGGATCTCGCTGAGAGTAACAGAGAAGAAGCGTTCAAAATTAATACTCAAGGCGCAGCGAATGTCGCGCGCGCTTGCCTCGATTCAGAATCCAAACTGTTTCACATCAGCACCGATTATGTTTTTGATGGAGAAAGCCACACGCCTTATCTTGAGACCGATGAGGTGAATCCGATCAATGTCTACGGAGAAAGCAAAGTGGAAGGGGAACGGCTCATTCAAGAGTTGAACGCAGATGCAAGTGTTATTCGCACTTCTTGGTTGGTAGATCCCGAAGGCCGCAACTTTGTGAATACGATGAAGAGATTGGGCGCTGAGAGGGATTCCATCCAAGTTGTAGACGATCAAATTTCCTCCCCCACTTGGGCTCCGCTATTAGCGGATGGCTTGCTCCGCGCAATTGCTGAAGAACAAGATTTGAGTGGCTTGTACCACTATGCTCACGACAACGAATGTTCGTGGAAGAATTTTGCAGAGCTTATATTCGATATTTTAGACATTGAGTGCAAAGTATACGCTGTGAAAACTAAAGACTTTGACGCACCCGCGAGCAGGCCTAGATATTCAAAGCTAGACACTACTAAACTTAAGAACATAGGGTTATTTCAGTTTCCTAGATGGGATGAAGCTACCAGACAATTTTTACAACTAACCGAATGACCGCTACAAGTACATTAAATCATGAAATTGAGCAAGCTGCTCGAGAATGGACGCAAGAACCATTCGATGAGAAAACCAGAGCAGAGGTGGCTGACATGCTTGAAAATGATCATACGCTCCTTAACGAATGCTTTTACACAAGTCTAGAGTTTGGAACAGGAGGGCTTCGAGGAATCATGGGCGCAGGTACAAATCGAGTCAACCGTTACACCATCGGATTGGCTACTCAAGGGTTAGCCACATATCTTCTCGCTCATTATCCAGATCAGAAAGTGTCGGTTGCTATCGCTTACGACTCTCGAAACAACAGCCCATTTTTCGCGCGGGTTAGTGCTGAAGTGCTTTCCGCAAATGGTATTTATGTTTATCTTTTTGATGAATTAAGACCTACCCCTGAGCTATCTTTTGCTGTTCGTCACTTGGGGTGTCAAAGTGGCATTGTTGTCACGGCTTCTCATAACCCACCGGAATACAGCGGTTACAAAGTTTATTGGGCTGATGGTGGTCAAGTCATCGCTCCTCATGATAAGGGGATTATTGATGAGGTCAGAAACACTACTATTTTTAATGTGAATTTTGAAGCGAATGAAAGTTTGATTCATTCCATTGGTGCCGATGTTGATCAAGCGTATTTAGAGCAGATGAAAGAGTACTGCCTTTCTCCCGAAGCGATAGAGGAAGAAAAGGATCTCAAAATTGTATTCACTGGGCTTCATGGAACGGGCATCACAATGGTGCCTCCAGCATTGGCAAACTTGGGTTTTGATAACGTTCATTTGGTCCCCGAACAAGATATTCCTGATGGCAATTTCCCTACGGTGGAATCTCCAAATCCGGAGGAAGCTCAGGCACTCAAGATGGGGTTGGATATGTGTAAGCAGCTCGATGCTGATATTCTCCTCGGTACTGATCCCGATGCGGATCGAGTAGGCCTAGCGGCAAAGAACGCTGATGGAGAATGGGCACTTCTAAACGGAAATCAGGCAGGATCGATTTTGGTTTATTATCACCTTAAACGATGGTCTGAACTGGGCAAATTGAATGGGAAGCAGTTCGTGGCTAAGACCATCGTAACGACCGATTTAATTGAAAAGATTGCTAAGAGTTATGGGGTTAAAATCTACAATACACTCACGGGTTTTAAGTTCATAGCTGAACGCATCAAAGCCTTAGAAGGGGATGAGACTTTTATCACAGGCGGAGAAGAGAGCTACGGCTACCTTGTGGGTGATAAAGTGCGCGACAAAGACGCTGTGATTTCATCGGCGCTTTTTTGCGAAATAGCGGCTTGGGCTAAAACTCAAGGAATGACCTTGATTGATTTGATGGAGGAAATCTATGCCGAACATGGCCATTATATGGAAGCATTAGTATCGGTGAAGAAAGAAGGTATGGCTGGTAAAGCGGAGATCAGCTCTATGATGAGTGCCCTGCGGAAAAGCCCACCATCCGAATTGGCAGGCTCTGAGGTAATATGTTTTATTGATTGTGACGCTCAGAAGTTGTTTGATTTGAAGGAAGGCACTCAATCATCTACAGGGCTTCCTGCATCGAATGTGCTGCAGTTTCTTACGGCCGACGGATCACGAGTGACAGCGCGACCATCGGGTACTGAGCCTAAGATCAAATTCTATTTTTCAGTCAATCAATCTCTCGGAGAGTTGACTATAGGAGAATCTGAAGTTGATTTGAATGAGAAGATAACAAGATTAAAAGCGGAACTTGGCGTATAGTGAAATCAGCTGACGTAGCATATGAGACAATCCTTGAGGCGCTAGACCAAATAGCGCCGGTAATCATCATAGATGAAGATGAACGGATTGTGCACGCTAATGACCTGATTAAGCATAAACTGGGATTAAAAGATAAACAAGCATTTCCAGAGAACCTCCAAGATCTGATAGCAGATAAAACTGCGCGTGAGAAAATCCGACTTAAGCGCAGTTTGGACATCCGTTGGAGCGGTGATGTGACGTTTGAAATTGAAGGAAAGGAAGTTCAACAAGTTGGAATTCAGTTTATTCCGGTGCATAATGCCGGCAACGATTGGCTACTACTTCAGATAAAAGAAGTGATCAGCCAAGAGAACCACGCACCATCGGAATCCATATTGGAGTCGATCAATAAAAACCTACGTGAGGGACTTTATCGAAGTACCGCGGACGGAGAGATCGTTTATGTGAATGACGCCTTCATCAACATTTTTGGGTATGATTCTGAAGCTGAAATCAGGAGAATTAATTCTTCCGAACTGTACGTTGATCCGACCAAAAGGCAAGATCTAGTTAGAATTGTAGAACAAAAGGAATTTGTCATCAATCAAGAAGTTCTCCTGAAGAAACGCGATGGCAACATTTTTTGGGGCTTAGTGAGTACCTCGAAATCGAGGGATGAAAATGGCAAGGTCATATACGATGGTGCGCTTCGCGACATCAGCGCTTTCAAGGAAATTAAGCAGCAGCTCATGCTCGAAAAGCAAAAAGCTGAAGAGGCTTCGCGAGCTAAAGAACAATTCCTTTCTACCATGAGTCACGAGCTCCGTACACCGATGAATGCGGTGATCGGAATGACGCACTTGCTTTTGAGCGAGAGTCCAAAGCCCGAGCAGGTGCAAAATCTGCGAACGCTGAAGTTTTCCGCTGAAAACCTCCTCAGCATTATCAACGATATTCTCGATTTTTCTAAGATCGAAGCGGGTAAGCTTGAGATCGAACAGTGTCGATTTGACATTGATGAGTTACTCAAGAACATTAGCGAATCCTTCATTCTCAAAGCGAAGAGCAAGGACATTCTCCTGAGTTTCCAAAAGGACGAAAAAGTTCCAGCGTTCTTGATGGGTGATTCCATGCGAATATCCCAGATTCTAAACAACTTAGTCAGCAACGCGATCAAGTTTACCTACCATGGCGAGGTGACCGTAGACTGCAGTCGTGAAGAACAAAATGATGCTGGTGTTTTGGTTAAATTCAGCGTGAAGGACACCGGGATTGGTATCCCACAGAATAAGCTCAACACGATATTTAGCCCGTTCACTCAGGCGAGTTCCTCCATCACCAGGGAATTTGGAGGAACTGGATTGGGACTAACAATTACTAAGCGCCTTATCGAACTTCAAGGAGGCACATTGGAAGTTATCAGTCAGCCAGGTTTCGGTTCCGAGTTCTATTTTTCGTTGCTTTTTAATCAAGCAACAGAGCAACAGGGTAGAAGTAAATCGAAAGATCTTAATCCTCATGAAGGAGTGTTGAAAGGATGCCAGATACTCGTAGCTGAAGACAATGAAGTAAACCAGATACTCCTTGGACAGTTCCTCAAATTGTGGGGGGCAGAATTGACCCTTGCTAAAAATGGACAAGAAGCACTAACCCTTGCTAAAAACAACAGGTATGACCTCATTCTGATGGATTTACAGATGCCAGTGATGGATGGGCTCACCGCCTCACGGCATATTCGAAGCTTAGGAGAGCCTTGGTGTTCAGAGATTCCGATTATTGCGGTGACTGCTACGGAGCTGATAGAGATCCGCAAGGATGTGCAAGATGCGGGCATGACGGACTGTGTGAGTAAACCTTTCTCACCGGATCAGCTGTTCAATAAAATTTCCGCATATTATCTCAAGAGCTAGAGGTCGTAAAGCTTATCAAGATCAATTGACAGAGTTCCCTCTTCTCGGGTCCCATCAATTTCGATGAAAGATCCAATTTCAATTAGCTGAAGAGTATCCACTTGAGAAAATTCAACCGAATTAGCAATGATCTTCGCTGGACCAAACTCGCTCTTCTTTTGGAAGACTGTAAAGCCATAACGGCAATTGGTTACTGTAGAGTTTGAAATAGTGAGCTCACTCAAGTCTTTTGAAGCAACGCCAATATTGCTATTTGATATGCTCATGTTGCTGAGTGTCAATTGACTATTCTCACCACCACTTACCCCTTTGTCTCCAGCGCCATCAATTATGCAATCTGAGATCTCGATCACGGAAGTTGAGAAGTCAATGCAGTCATTTGCATTGTTTCGGAACTCACAATTTCTCACCTCACCAGTGCAGTAATCGGCGTCGAAACCATCAGCGAAGGCGTTGAGAATCTGAGAATCTCGTAAGCTGAAGTCTGAACGAATAATGTTCAAGGCATCCTCGCAAACGTTATTTTGGAAGCTACAGCTGACCAAATCAACGTCTGATTCATAGAAGTTGACAGCCCCTGTTAAGGTCCAGCCGGGAACCAATTGGGTGTTGAAGCTATCGAATGTTGTGTGGCTCAGCGATGATCTTCCCTTTGCTCCCAAAACCGTAAATCCTTGAGCATTTTTAGAATTGATAACCACCGGATTGTCTGCGGTTCCAAGTGACACCACCGGGCTTTCGGTAATGAATCGACAATTAGAAATCGTAATGTTCGAACCACCTTCAATTCGAACTTCATATCCTGCTGGGATAAAGGCGTTGGTAGAAATTGTCTTCGTGCCTGAGATAGTCAATACGTTGCCATTCTTGCTAAACTGTGATGGGATCGTGTGTGCCATTTGCTGGCGAGCAGTTTTCCCCTGCGGGAATGGGAACCACGTAATTTCCTTCTGGACAACTTCGTCGCGTCCCTCGACTCTGAAGTACATGAATTCGCCTTTAGTTCTTTGACGAGATTTTTTGAGTCTCAGATAATGCGGTTCTACGATCACGGTTTTTTTAAGTGGCAGAGTCATGCTCACCTTAGTACCAAACCCAAGAAGTTCGAGATTCAACATGGAGGCATTCACAATGTCAAGGGTGAATGTTCCATTGCTGCTGTCTGCCATATAAGCCTTCATGGACTGCGCGCCAACTGGGGTCCATGCGAATGGTCCTTCTCCCGCATCTAAAATTCTTCCAGGCGAAAAAGAAGTACTGGCCGAGGCTATTTCGCTCCCAAATTTGGATGCTTCCGAGGCTACGTAATCAGCGCTTTCATACCAATATTCTTTGTTTAGCTTATAACCTCCGATCTCTTCGTTTATCGACGTTTCAAGGGCCCTTATTTCTTCGCCGTATTCATCGAAAAATGCATCGATGTATTCTGTCTTGCTCAGCTGCTGGATCTTATCCAAATAGACTTCTCTAAATTTTGGATCGTTGAAGGGCAGTTGTCTGAAGTATTCGAGCTTTCCATTAGAATCTTCTAGGCCAGTGAGGCCAGATAAAGGATCGCGGCGTCGGAGAGCTGAATTCGTGAAACAGTCGTAAGCGATTGGCTCCAATTTACATGTCACAGGGTTCATGTAGAAACGCTGGTTGTGCCAAGCTAGTCCGTGATGAGCTCCGGCTATATCGCACAATGCGTAGAGCGTAGCGAGCTTTTCAACATCATAAATGTTACTCGCAGGCTCCAAGTTGTGCTGATGTTGATACAACAGCTTTTGTCCTTGGATGTAGAGCTCCTTAAGTGTTTCGGATTTACGAGTTCTGCCAGATTTGAACGGCATGATTTCCGCCATTTCTGTGAGAAGCGCGCGACTATAGGTTTTGTCGTTAGCCCAGCCTTCAGCGGTTAGCTGAAATGCAGCCGATTCATCAAGCTTCAAAAGCGGTCCTTCGCGTCTTTTCTTGCTCTCGACTAGCTGCTTGTCAAAGTGCTCCTCGTAAGCGTAAACTCCACGTGGTTCTCCATTTACACTCATGTTTACGAAACCATATCGCGTGGTGAGAACATCTTCCTTCTCAAACATTTTGTGGAGCATCCATTCATTCAAATAGTCACGTGCGGATGGTGTATGAAGTGAAAAGCTCTTCATTCCATTAAATGAACCACCACGGATCTTAACGCGATACGACCATTTGATTCCTTTAAGGTGATCAAGCCAATCTCCCTTGAGGCGGACCTCAGCTCGGTACTCTTTACCATCCAAAGTGACAGTAGCGGGTACCCAATCGTAATCGTCTGAGAGCAAAACACCAAGACCCAAGGCTTCGGCACGCTTCTTTTCCAGCTTTCTAAGCTTATCGGTGCCCAATTTTAATTCAAGATTATTCAGGCCTTCGGCAGTGGGGTACTCGTAATTCTTGTAGTGAATGATTTCGAAATCATCGAAGTAGGCTGCATCATCAGCGTTATTGAAAAGAAAGCACTTGAGCTGACCGTCAGTTACGGGTTTTTCGATATAAATAAGACCTTTGATTTGCTCCCATTCTCCATCAAAATTCACCTTGCTTTTGGTTTTCTGATGGAACTTACCATCCTCAGAATCGATGATCAGACAGCCAAGATTTTGATCTGAAACTTTGCGCCATGCGCTGATTTCTACAGCGTCTCCGGCCTCAACATTGGAAATCTGAAACGTCATCCCGTACGGAAGACTTTTGTCCAATTTCACGCATTTGGTTCCTGACCTTGCGGCCTCGTCAGACTGCGCTTCTCCTACGGCAAAATTATCGCTGCCAGAGGCAAAAACAATAGCATCTCCATTCTGACGGATCTCTTCAGCATCACATGTCCAGGTGATAGAAGATTTATCATCAACGGACGTCGTCGGCTCAGTTTCAGTCTTACATGACACAAGGGTCATGATTAGGACAATGGGTAAAAAGCAGTGTTTCATCGGAATGAATGAGGCGCGAAAATAGGCCTTGTGAGTCATATGCCAAGATTATCAGGCAGTTCGAGTTTATGCTCATCGCGTATGTCTTGAAATCGGTGGTAAATTTCGGAGTCTTCAATCATTGGAAATATTTGGGCACATAGCCCTTTGATCGGGCGATACATGAGGGAATTATTGACTTGGGCCTTTGGTAAGAATTTCGCACGTTCGTCAATTGCATCCACCAGAACTAAGAATAAACTCAAAATCAGCAAGGCTTTCATCATTCCGAAAGCAGCACCAGAAATCTTGTTAACGATGCTGAGTGCCATTATTTTTGCCGACTTTTCAAGAAGCTTTCCAACGTAATATACGATCACCACGATGAGGATGAATGTGAGTCCGAAAGCGATCACTGGCATGTATTCAGATGTGAATTTGAAATCTTCGGTAAGGAATTCTGTAGTGAAATCCGAAAAATGGACGCCTCCATAGACTCCAGCCAATAGAGCTAGTAGAGAGAAGATCTCGATGATGAGACCTTTTTTAAACCCTTTGTAAGCAAGCCAAGCCACTGGGACGACCAATATGATATCTAACCAATTCACGTGCTAAAATTAGGGGTAGTTGACGAAGCTGTGAACTACCCATGTTGGATACTATGAACTTCTTTTTTAACAAGACTATTGTCCGCATTGGTAGCTTTGCTGTATGTCCGATTTTGTAATTAGAAAAGGAAAAGAGCAGGATGTTTCGGGGCTTTTGGCTTTGATCGTTGAACTCGCTGTATATGAAAAAGAGCCAGGGGCCGTCAGTGTTACCGAGCAGCAGTTGGTTCAGGATTGCTTCGGTTCAGACGCGATTGCCGATTTTTTAGTCGCAGACAAAGAAGGAGAGATCATAGGAATAGCGCTTTATTATCAAAAGTACTCAACCTGGAAGGGCAGGTGTTTGTTTCTCGAGGATCTTGTTGTAAGTGAGAAACACCGACG